>Ga0075656_146_pt2 | contig 1706 bp, 3 predicted proteins | sample RifGroA1_FD_68401 | JGI IMG/M metagenome (GOLD analysis project Ga0075656, IMG submission 68401) | Microgenomates bacterium GW2011_GWA1_46_7 | reverse complement strand
TGATCACGAACTTTTTGTAAATACTCTGAACCACGGGCAACTCCAGAAAGTCCGGAAGTTTGAGCGACAAAGAGAGCGGGGAAAGGAACATGGTACATATAGCTTTCGCGGACCCGAGCCATAAATAGGCGGGTTAAATCATCAAGAGAATAATCTAAACTCTCAATTTTCCCGGAGAGATCGGTGATTTCAATTTCAAGGCGATTGATTTCCGCAGTTTTGGCGGCGATTTTGGCAGTGGTTAATTGGATTTGGGTATTTAACACGGCCAGAGCCTGGGCCAGAGTTTGCTTCTGGCCGGAGAGTTGGCTTAATTTGGCATTGCAGTCCTCAACATAGGTTTTGAGTGAGCCTTCGTCGGTGGGAATTGTTTCCCCACAGACGGCAGCACGAGCCAGAGAATGAGGAAATAGGAAATAGAAAATAGGAAATAGGAAAATACTTGTCCAGAAAAATATCTTTTTCATCGGCTCAAACGGCGAGTCGCAATCAAACTAGAAACCGCCCCCAAGATAGCCCCCAATAATAACTCACCCCCCAAGATGATAGCCATGACCCAGAGGGGAACGGGCAAGAGAGGGATACCAGTCAAAAAATCGATCAAGTTGGGAGTAGTGTAGAGAAGTACTAGATAAGAAATCCCCCACCCTAAAAAGGCACCAAGGAGACTATATAAAATCCCTTCGACCAAAAAGGGAGAGCGAATATACCAACTGGACGCGCCAAGGAGGGCGAGGGTTTTGAGTTCATTTTTCTTATTACTAAATTTGAGGCCAAGAATAATAATAATTGTAGTCACTGAGGCAAAAACGAGTAGTCCAGAGAGAATAGCTCCTCCCCAACGCAGACCATTGACCCATTTGGCGAGAGTGTCGATCACGTCCTTTTGAAAAACGACTTCTTCGACATAACTGCTTTGCTGCATGGTTTCGGCGATACTAGCCAAATCGGTAACATTTTTGGCTGACACTTCGAGGGAGGCAGGGAGAATGTCGGCTGTGACCATTTCCAGCAAGAGAGGGTTGTCTTGGTTTTGCTCACGGTAAAGAGTGAGGGCATCTGATTGGCTGATATAGGTGGCTGACTCAATGGCTTTGCCCTGAGTAATTTGAGTTTTGAGCGCTTCTACTTGAGCGGGAGTAGTACCATCTTTAAAAAAAGCCGTGACCTGAGGACGAGATTGGAAAAATTGCAGTAATTGGTGGCCACCGAGGGCGGCGAGAGAGGAAACCGAGATAATAAAAAAGGTGACGGTGGTCATAATCACCGCGGCAATTGATTGATAGGGAGAACGGCGAATCAATTTGAGGGTAGTACGAAATTTTGTCATAATTTTAATCTATCAGACTTTGTCCTGACTTGCTTCTTTTTTGGCGTGAGACACATGTTTGGCGGTATCGTGAACGAGCGCGCCATGATCCAAGCGGAGACGGCGGAATTTGTAATCTTTGAGAAGATCGAGGTCGTGACTGGCCATAATGACGGTAGTTCCTTGAGAATTGATGTCCTCGAGTAAATGAATAATGGCAGAGCCAGTTTTGCTATCGAGATTGCCGGTTGGTTCGTCGGCGAAGAGAATTTTGGGTTTGGGGGCAAGAGCTCGGGCAACTCCAACCCGCTGGAGTTCCCCACCAGAAAGTTGAACGGGGAAATCATCAGCCTTGTTGGCAAGACCAACCAAGTTAAGCAGTTCGTTGCGGCGGGTG
>Ga0075656_113_pt2 | contig 5255 bp, 8 predicted proteins | sample RifGroA1_FD_68401 | JGI IMG/M metagenome (GOLD analysis project Ga0075656, IMG submission 68401) | Microgenomates bacterium GW2011_GWA1_46_7 | reverse complement strand
AGTTCGATGGTTTTGGGACTACTCCGCACCAATCGATTATCACCATTTCAACCAGCAGTTCCGGCACTGCACTTGTCCCGCTCTTACTAGCCACCTCATCCAAGGCAAAAATTAACTTCGTTAAGGTTACTTCTTTCCCTTCCATTAGCAAATCTCGCAAAGCCTTCATCGTCTCTACCAACAAGTATCCCAAATTAACTCCTGTCAAAACCGCCTTGCGAAAAACCTGCAAAGCCAAGTCGGCATCCTTGTCCGCCAAAGCATGAGCCAGTGGCTTGGCCGAAAATCCGGCCACTCCCACGACTACCTCTTCCATTCTCCCCAAATCTACTTCCATAGTCGTAGTTAGCGCTATTTCCAAAGCCTTCACTCCATCCCGAAATGACCCATCAACCGCTTTAGCCAAATAACTAAGAGCCTCCTCACTGATTTTCTTTTCTTCCCCAGCTACCACCCGCGATAACGATCGCTTCATTTCGTTTTCGCTCGCTTTCCCGAACTGAATCGGTACACAGCGTGATTTAATTGTTTCCGGAACCTTATGTGTCTCGGTCGTACACAAGGCAAATATGGCATGTTTCGGTGGCTCTTCCAAGGTCTTAAGTAAGGCATTAAATGCTTCCGTCGTCAGCATGTGAACTTCATCGATAATGTACACTTTGTAAGAAAGTTGCGACGGAGCCAAACGAATTTTCTCTTTCAATTCCCGAATATCATCAATACCTCGATTGGAAGCCGCATCAATCTCGATAAAATCGACTGCCGATCCGTTCAAAATCGACTTACATGCACTACACTCGTTACATGGCTCTCCCAATTTATTCCGGTTTTTCTCGCAGTTAACGATTCTTGCCAAGACTCGAGCCGCGCTCGTCTTCCCCGCTCCCCTTGGACCTGTCAGTAAATATGCGTGGGCAACTTTATTCGCCGTCACGATTTGTTCCAGAGTCTTTCTCACACTGGCCAAATCTAGTTCATCAATCGTGCGAGGACGGTATTTCAAATACAAACTCATACTCATACTTTACCACGAGTTCTCACCTATTCGTGATGAAATCCCAGTAAATGCATGAGTCCATGCTCCGCCAAAAACTGGATCTGGATATCCACTTTGATTTGTTTTTCCAAAGCTTCGGTTACCGCTTCAGGATAGCAAATCACGATATCTCCCATGCGCAATATCCCGTCCGGCGGCATCAAAAAAGGCCGGTCATCCGCCGGATCATTTAAGGGGAACGATAAAACATCCGTCGGCCCCGCTACCTGCATGTAAGTCTGGTGAATCTGACTCATCTTCCGCTTCCCGACTACCTCAACTTCCACTTCGATCCCGTCCTTTAGTTGATGTGCTTCCAAAATCTTTTCTAGGTGATTCCGCAAAGCCGTCCGATCAAATGGATACTTGGCATCTGCCGCAATGTTGATCGTGATCATTGTTGTGTCAAAACTTCTTTTACCACTTTGGCAACAATACTTCCCTCCGCCTGTCCTTTAAATTCTTTCATAATGCTTTGCATTACTTCGCCAAAATTGGTCCTTCCTTCCCACTTTTCTTTCATTCCCAACACTCTAATTCTAACTTCCGCTTCATCCATCATCTTGGGCAAATACCCCTCAATCATCGCTAGTTCAAATTCCTCTTGTTTGGCTTGCTCGGTTCTCCCCGCTGCGCGATAGGCCACAATCGACTCGCGTCGCTTTTTGGCTTCTTTTGCTAGTACCGGGATTACCTGTTCATCGGTCATCTCTCCCCCACCCCCCGCCGCAAAATCAATTCCGGCATATCTAATCGCCGAAATCAGCATCCGTATCGCCGAAAGCCGCGGCGCATCCTGGGCTTTCATCGCCTTCTTCATCTCATCCTGCAAATCCCCGGCAATGCTCATGATTTCTTTCGGTTGGCAGCTAGTTTTTGCATCCGTTCGGTATAACGCTTACGCTTAATTTCATTATTTCGCTCCTTGCGTTTTACGGCTGGAGATTTATGAAATTCACGTTCACGCACCTCTTCAATGATATTCTCATTCAAGACTTTTTTCTTAAACCGTCGGATGATTGCGTCCGGACTCTCGTCCTTTTTCGCTCTTACAATAATCGGCATTAATTATCAACACCCCCTTATCATTTCCAGTATATCTGCTGGAGTCAGTTCAGTTTTTTCTTTTGCGGAACCCTTATCGGATCCCGAAAATAGCATCAGTCCCGAATTGTGGTAAAACCATCTTTTTTTGGACTCGCGCGTTGTTATTTTAACATACAATCGGTCCAAATTAAGCTTTACATCCGGTTTTAATTTAATCTTTAAATAGCCCTTTTCAGGGTCGTGTACCACCACGATATCGTATCCAGCCCGCTGAGCCACCTTAGAGACGTCATCGGCTCCGGTTACTACCACAATTCCCTTCCCCCACAAACTCTCAAACTCGCTCCCCATAGCAATCGCCTGCTTCCCCTTCTCCCAATCCTTCAGTCTTTGATAAACTCCGTCCAAGTATAAGAATCCAGCTCTCGCTACCGCCGCATTATCCAGAGTCTGTAATCGGTGCAGGGAGGGAATTATTTCTGCCAAGGTAAAGGCAAATCGAGGTTCAGTTGCCTCTTGCCAAAAACAGTCATCAAAATGATCAATTTGGTATGCGTGCGCAACCATCGCAGAAACCCCAGTATCACTTGGGCTAATCAGTCCTTGCGACACTAACTCTTCCCACACCAACTTGCTGGCACAGGTTTTTTTGGCTCCCGGCTGATGATGATCAAACTTGCCAAACCCCACGTCAACATGAGTTACATGTGGGTCAGTATCTACGGCTACATTTTTGTAAGTGGAGCCCGCAGGGATAAATGTAAGCTCCGCATCTCCATAATGGGCAGGGTCAAACCGGATCAGCAACCATCCCGCCATCATAGCGTCCAAATCCGGATTCCGGTGCATCACAATAATCTTAGACATAGAGTAATTCTACCAAAATCTTGGCCAATTTATCCGGATCGTGTCTGACCATGCTTCGTGCCAATTTATCCCCCTTCTCTTTTTCTACCCTCCCCTTAGCTAGCAATCTTCCTCTGATTACCTGCCAGGAATCATTAGTTTTGGCCACTTCATCCAAATTATCCTTAACCCAATCTGCTTCTTCCCTAGCGTATGCTTTAGCTACCGCCTTCTCAATCGTCTGATCCGTATTGACTACTACATAGTTAACTCGTGACAGCGGCAAATATTTCCCCAAATCAATCAAAAAATCTTGAGCCCCATACCCGTAACTCTCCCCTTTTTTGGTCATCCCATTCATCACAAATACCACCCTAGCTTGACTTTTAACAATTGCTTCGACTGTCCCCGTCACTACCAAATTAGCCATCATTGCTTCGACTGTCCCCGTCACTACCAAATTAGCCATCGTGTTGGTATACAAATCACCGGGCCCTAACACTATCATATCCGCCTCGGCGATTGCTCGCTTAGCTTCGCTATCAATTCTCGTTTTGGGGATCGTCCGAAAGTGTTTGATCCTCTGCTTCCCCACTTTCCCCTGCCCCAAATCAATCAAGTGTTCTCCCAGTATTTCTGTTCCATCGGTGTATGTCGCCAAAAGTGACACTTTATCGTACGAAATCGGCAAAATCTTCCCTCTTACATCCAACAATTTGGCCGTCTCTTTGATGGCCCCTCGCTGGTCACCCAACACATCCGACACCGCCGCCATAAATAAATTCCCAAACGTCATTCCGCTAATTCCTACTCCCTGATAATATCGATACGAAAATAATTTTCGCAAAATTCCCTCATTCGCCGAAAGCGCTACCATACACTGTCTCACTCCCGACGTCGGCAGCAAGCCAAATTCATCCCGCAAAACTTTGTTACTCCCGCCATCATCCGCCATCGTCACAATCGCTGAAATCTCTAAATCATTGTATTTTTTCAAGCCCCTAAGCACTGTATATGTTCCCGTTCCCCCCCCAATCACCACAATTTTTTTCTTCATCCCCAAAAGATATCCTTGATAGTCACGGTAATTAATAACAAAATAAGTAAGGCCATTCCGACTGCGTTGACATATTTTTCGACTCTCGCAATGCGTTTTCTTCCCACAACTTTTTCCAATCCGATTAACAATAATCTGCCCCCATCTAAGGCCGGGATCGGCAACAAATTAAAGATCGCCAAATTTAGTGAAATTATTCCCGCAAATCTAACAAGCACAATCCACCCTTGATCAGCCGCTTGCTGTCCAATCTGCACTACCTTGACCGGTCCCGATACATTTTTGACTAGCTCAACCGGGTGAGCCAATATTCGCCCAAATTCCTTAGTCCACCCCCACGCTTCCTTCATCCCCTCATTAGCTCCATAAAAAGGGGCACTGTACCAAGCCTTCTGTTCGTAGACAATAATTGGCACATCCACAACTCCCACTCCCAAAGATCCCTCTCCCTCTGGTGGGTTCTCCCGTGGGATCACATTCACCACTGTTTCACTTGCGCTCCGCTGCCCATTTGCGTCTACCGTTGATAGGTAAAGACTAATCATCTGACCCTTGTTCTGTTTGATCATCTCCACAAACTTATCCGCGTCATCAATTTGTTCTCCTTTAACTCTCACAACTACCACTCCGACAGTTACTCCCGCCGCTTCGGCTGGAGATCCAGCAATCACCTGTGAAACCATGACCTGCTGACCCACCTCTTTGGGTACACCTAAGCGGGTATACACCACACTAAATGCCAAGATCCCTAGCACCAAATTCATAGCTACTCCCGCAACGGTTACCAAGGCTCTTTGCCAGGCCGGCTTGGCAAAAAACAGTTTCTTCCTAAGCATTGGATTAATCTTCTCCCACAAACTAGGATCCTCTTCTTCCCCAGCCAAACGTACAAATCCTCCAATTGGCAGCCAGTTTAAACTAAACTCCGTCTCTCCCCACATTCCCAATTTAACTGCTTTCGGCGGCAACCCAATCCCAAACTCCTCCACCTTAATCCCAAACAACTTTGCTACCAAAAAGTGTCCCAATTCATGCAATAAAACCAGAAGTGATAAAACTAGAATCGTCGTCACCGCTCCGATTATACCCTACAAACAGGTAATCGCCAGAACCCTTACATTTTCTCCCGTTTTCCCACTGACTCCCTTTACCAACACTTCGACTGTCTTACTCGGATCTCTCAGATAATCCTGTTTCAATAACTCTTCCACGCTCGCCGGCTTCATCGAAGCCACCTGCATCGCTAGTTCCTTCCCGAGTTTCTGGCAA
>Ga0075656_145_pt1 | contig 5883 bp, 6 predicted proteins | sample RifGroA1_FD_68401 | JGI IMG/M metagenome (GOLD analysis project Ga0075656, IMG submission 68401) | Microgenomates bacterium GW2011_GWA1_46_7 | reverse complement strand
TGAAGTTCTTCTTTTTTATATTCAATAGCCTTTCTTTCTCGCTCAATAACAGATTCGAGTTGATCTGGAGATTCGGCAATAAATAATTGCTTTTTACCTTTTATTTGGGTACTAACTATTTCACATGATTTAAATATCGACTTGATAAAGTCTGTAAAAGAAAAAGTAAAATTGAATGCTAAAAAATATCCTGTCAAAAAATCCAAAGGTAAGCATAGTAAATACACTGACTTTAAATAACTTATGATAATTTACCAAAAAACTAAAGACGAATTTCTCAATGATGTTCTTGATGGATGTATAGATACTCAAATACTTACTTCAGTAGTGCGTGAAGTTGGTCATTCAGTAGGTAGAAGCGAACAATCCTCGTGGAGAGAGTCACTTAATTACATGAGAAATGTGCTGAGTGATAATGAGATACCACGTGACGCCGGAGTTGCAATTGAATACCATATTCCCCAGACTACTAAACGAATAGACTTTATCCTAACAGGTAAGAATGATTCTATGGTTAGTTCTGCAATAGTGGTTGAACTAAAACAATGGAGCGAGGGTATTTCTAAAACAGAGAAGGATGGTGTAGTAAAAACAGCATTTTACGGGGAGGTTAGTCATCCTTCATACCAAGCTTGGTCATATGTAACACTATTAGAAGATTACAACACTGGTATTCAAGACACTAAAGCAATCTTAAAACCATGTGCATATCTGCATAACTACCAGCAAGATGGGGTATTAGATGATCCTTTTTATAAAAGATATATAGAATTAGCCCCCGTATTTTTTAAATCAGACGCAAAACTACTTAGATCATTCATTAAGAAATATGTACACTACGGAGATAAAGGCGAGTTACTCTATACAGTTGAAAAAGGTGAAATACGACCATCAAAATCACTAGCCGATAGCCTTTTATCTATGTTACGGGGTAATCGTGAGTTTATTTTAATTGATGATCAAAAAGTAGTTTTCGAAACAGCTCTCACGGAAGTTGTCAATGCTAACAAGGGTAAAAAATCAGTCGTGATTGTAGAAGGTGGACCGGGAACAGGGAAGTCTGTTGTTGCAATAAACTTGCTTAGCGAACTCACAAGCCGAGGTAAAAATGTTCGATATGTTACACGCAACTCTGCACCACGAAAAGTTTACCAATATATGCTTACTGGGACTTTCACTCAACAGCGTATTACAAACCTTTTCTCATCATCAGGTAGCTTTGTAGATGCGACAAAAGATATATTCGATGGGTTGATTGTCGATGAGGCACACCGACTGAATGAAAAATCAGGGATGTTTAGTAATTTAGGGGAAAATCAAATTAAGGAGATTATCCAGGCTTCTAAAAGTAGTATTTTTTTTGTAGATGATGACCAACGAGTAACATTAAAAGATATTGGAAATAAAAACTCAATCATGCTTTGGGCAAAATCATTGGGTGCTAAAGTAACCGTAATGTCACTGGCTTCACAATTTAGATGTAATGGTTCTGATGGATATTTAGCATGGTTAGACAACATTCTACAAATTAAACAAACAGCAAATGAGACGCTAGATGATATTAATTATGACTTTCAAGTTTATGATAATCCAAACGGCCTGCACAAAATGATTATGGATAAAAATAGATCTAACAATAAATCTAGACTCGTGGCTGGATATTGTTGGAAGTGGGTAAGCAAAAAAGATCCTAGAATAAAGGATATTGTAATTGGTGATTATGAGGCTACGTGGAATTTAGATAAGCATGGTCAGGCATGGATTGTACATCCTGATTCTGTGTCTGAGGTTGGATGTATTCATACATGTCAAGGTCTAGAGTTAGATTATGTTGGGGTGATTATTGGACCAGATCTAATCGTTCGAAACAAGAGCTAGTACAGATCAATCGCTCAAAGGTCTTAAGGCGATATTAAAAAATAATCCGGATAAAGCAATGTTAATAGCCGATTCTATTATCAAGAATACCTATCGTACCCTAATGACTAGAGGTATGAAAGGATGTTATATCTATAGCACAGATCTGGAGACACAAGAATATTTTAAAAATAAACTTAGTAATAATAAGGAAGATGCAGAATATAGTAACATCCCTACGGGAGAATCAATTAATATTGATTAAAAATAGTGGTAAATAATGTATTAGCTAATAGCACGAATAGCACGAAAAATAGTGGTCATAGAAAGAGATTAAAAGAAAGATTTTTTGCTTCTGGTCTAGATGGGTTTTTGGATTACGAGATAGTAGAGCTCCTTCTAACGCTTGGTACGCCAAGGCGAGACTGCAAAAGTCAAGCAAAGGCTGCTATAGCTAAATTTAAGGGATTGACTGGAGTACTATCAGCCAGCGCCGAGGAGTTAGGGCAAGTTAAGGGAATAGGCTCATCAAACTCTATAGGTATTCAAATATTTAACGCTCTTTTGAAGAGATATCACAGAGAAATAATTAACTCTGAAACAATATTTAATTCTCCTCAAAGTATTTTTGATTACCTTAGAGTAAAAATTGGTAATGAAAAGAAGGAGCATTTTGTTCTGCTATTTTTGAATACTAAAAACAAGCTTATATTATCAGAAGTATCTATTGGAACTTTAAACGCCAGCCTTGTTCATCCAAGAGAGGTTTTTAATCAAGCGGTGCTCTCTCATGCTTCTCACGTTATTGTAGCTCACAATCATCCTTCGGGAGATCCTAAACCATCGGATCAAGATATAGAGACTACGCACAGGCTTGTCGAAGCAGGGAAAATACTCGGAATTTCAGTATTGGATCACATGATAATTACACCAGATAAATATTTTAGTTTAAGAGCACAAATGTTAATGTAATGGACGTGACATGAATCAATTATTGTTTGGCATGGTAAATAATTGTCAGGCAGGCAGTGGACTTACCCCTGTCTTAATTAATACATCTACATTGGTTATGAACAAGTAGGAAAATACTATGGTATCTGTCGCCCGGATTGTTGCTTATCCTAGCTTTGATAATTGGGATCAGGTTCTTCATTCCGCCCGCGATAGGAATGTACGATGTATGGAGTTGTCGAATGATCAGTTTATGAAGGATCTGGTGGTGGTGCGTAGTATTGCACACAGACATTTTTTTAAACCTACAAACTTTGATTTGATTCACTGGTGGCTGAACGGGGTTGCTCAATTCGATGGTTCTGAGTTACAGAAAAATATTCATTATGGGTTTGTCCATGAGATACATAGGCTTGCAATTCAAATTGAGGAGCTGAATAAATTACCAGGCAGTAGAAGGCTTATTCGTGCGGGGATATTTAGTCATTTTGGACTCTACACTCAGTTTCAGGTTGTTATCTGGCTTAGCAAAAACCTTAAAATAATTGACCAAGAGAAGTTTACCAGTGGAGTTGACGGCAAGAAAGTAGATATTGATATTATGACTGAGGTTAATGGTAAAGCTGTTAGCATCCAAGTGAAAGATGTACGGGAAGAAGCACGGCAGAGTAGGCAAGAAGAAGCGAGTATGGTAATTGATTCTGTATTGTCGGACCGTGCACGCAGGTTAAATTTGGACTGCACACTATGGCTCAAGGTTTTTAACGGAGTTCCTCCAGACGGTATCTCTCAAAAATATTGGGAACAGTTTGCCTTAGGGATGGACTATAAAGAGGGTACCCACACAATAACATTCCCCGCCTTTCAAGGTAAAAACTACGAACCAGTAAAGATAAGAATGAAGTTTGCCTATCGTTCGTTTAGTGGAACTTTCCAACGCTCTGCTCGTGGTTTCGATAACACTAAGCGGTTGGAATATGAATTTAATAAATTTAATGACTCGATAGTTAGTAAGGACGGGATGGCGTATTTGCTAGTTGTTATCTCAGGGGATAAGTATGATTGGCTTGAAATGAGTAGGGGAATAGCCAATGAAAAAAGCGGTATAGTTGTTTTGGATATAGCGGGGAATGAAACGGTGCAACGATCACTATTTATATTCCCGACAAAGGATATGGATATCGGCGGGACTCTAGAAACTCTAGTGCCTGAGTGGGTAGAGATTTAGTACTTAAATGCGTTCCGTATTTGTTCTGGCACAGGGAGGTGATAGTGGTCCTACAACAGGACACAAGGTGAGGAAAAGAAGCTAATCCAGGATATAATCGACAGAGAATATACTAATCAATCGACCTGGGCTAAGCTAGTCAAAACTCGAGATGGATGGGAGTGTGATAGAATTCGGGGTGTGCAGTTGCTTTGGTTAGTACTGTTTTTGAATTTGTTTATGTTTCAGCCGGTGGGGAGCTTTGGAGTGGGGTTGATGTTGTTGGGGTGGTGGGGATGGACGGTGATGACCTATCGCAAGAGTGGACAGCCAATTGGAGTTGTGGGATGGATGAGTGGATTGGTAACCGGGCTGATAGTTATTTTGATGCAATTAGTGAATGCGAGCGAAAAGTTGGAGATTTTGATCTTACTTTTTGGTGTGACCTGGGTGATTGCAACCTATGATTATGTGAAGGGTGCGGGTATTGGGGGATTATTGGAATTGATCTTGACCCCCACTTGGATGGCATGGGAATGCCTGCGGGGAGTCAGGCGAGTCATTGGGTCTTTTTGGAATGGAGAATGGGCGAAGAGTCAGACTGGTTTAGTCAAGAAAAAAGTGACGACTCGCCCCGCTTGGATCAAATCAGTATTAACAGGTGGAATAATTGGATTACCGGTGGTGGCTTTGCTAGTTTCACTCTTGTCTCACGCAGACCCCATCTTTGCTAACTTTATCAAAAATATGGTATCCGAGGAGTTTTTGCGGCAGCTGCCAATGAGGTTAATATTGAGTGCGATGATTTTGATCGCGATGTTGCCATTACTCAAGTTGGCGTGGCGAGGATACCGGTCACCGCTCGGCTTTTTGACCCGCGGGTGGAATCGCTAAAGAGACCGATTTGTCGAAGTATGGAGTTGCGACCTATTCGGATTACGTCAAAAAAGGCTTTGGCGACCTGCTGCAGGTGGCGGCATTGGTATGGGGAGTGGCGTGGGCGGCGTTACTGGTGGGGAAAAGTAAGGAGGGGCAGGGGGCTAAATGGTTAATCAAATTACAAACCATTTTGGGATTAGAGTTTGCCGTGTTTGTGGTCTCGATTTTCCGCCGGGTGTGGCTGTACCAAAGTTTGCATGGCCTAACCTTGGCTAGGTTGTATGGTCTGGTTGCTTTGATTTGGCTAGTAGGGATGATGGTGACGATGATTATGCGATATATAAAGCCGAAACTTTGTTGGGTACGGTATGAAATATTATGGACTGCACTGGTGGTGCTTGGCACTGTCACGCTCAATTTGGAGCGAGTGGTGGTTGCTGACCCGCCCACGGTGAATGGCCGAACTGATTACGTCTATTTGGCCAGGATGTCGGAGGATGGGTACACTGGGTGGACAAAAGCTTTTGATCACACGCAGAGCGAGCTAAAACGAATTGTTGATGCCAAGTTACCGGGGATCGGGGTCGATAACCGGAGGGAGATTTATTATGGCAGTTTGGTGCTGCAAGAGCTCGTAGAAAAATATTATCGTTTGATTTGGAAATATGGGAGTGAGAAAGAGATTAAAGATTATATGGGGGAAATTTTGGATTGGGAGGAGAAGATGCTCAAGCAGTACCCGGAGCTCGCAACCTCGCGGGTGTCGGGTGGACGGGAACAGGTACAGCGTGAGTTGGACGAAGCGAGAAAAGTGCTGGCCGGGGATGAATGGAGGACAGCTGGGCTGGTGGTACAGAGTGGATCACGAGTTACACGAGTAGATATCTATCTGTTTGAGGGTTATGATAGTGGGTTTTTTGGTCTGCAGACTACGAGAGCTGGAAAGATAAAGGATATTAGTGAGTGGGGGAAGCTACTTAATTCAAGTT
>Ga0075656_122_pt1 | contig 7011 bp, 8 predicted proteins | sample RifGroA1_FD_68401 | JGI IMG/M metagenome (GOLD analysis project Ga0075656, IMG submission 68401) | Microgenomates bacterium GW2011_GWA1_46_7 | reverse complement strand
ATCCTATAATAAGTTAATATGACGATGGAGCGGGGACTTATTACGGATAAGGGCAAGTGGATCTGTAGAGAAAAATTCCTAAGAGGAATTGTTCATGTGAGGATTTATGGTCACAGTTTGCCTTTTTGTGTTCATAAAGGAGGAGAAGGATTTGAAGTTGGAGAGAAAGCGGATGACGGCCTGCTTTACAAGCTCGGGTTGCTGACCCGATACTTTCTGGCCGTTGGTACGTTATTGGAAATTGGCGATAAGGATTATTTGAAGGCCACCTAAGTTTTGTTGGTGTTGCGGTACAAGTAACGAACAAAGAGCAGAGCTGGGAGGCTAGTGATTAAAATGGCGTATTCGGCGGTGAAATCGGGTTCGCGGCCGGTCGTGATATCGTCAAGAGCTGCCCAATCCAGGGCCAAAATTACAAAGACTGCCGCGATGGCCAAAAACTTTTTCATTTTCCGCGATGGGTTTGGGACTTTTTGATGTCAGAGAGGATTTCTTTTTTTATTTTGGCGGCGTGGGAGGAGATTTTGGCTTCGATGTCGGGGATGTGAGTTTTAAGATAGTCGAGAAGGCTCAAATCGTGGGGGGCGGCATGGAGACGAGACACGAAATCGGCGTGGTGTTCCCGAGGTAGGTGAGTAAGGATGAGATCGAGAACGTGATGATGCAGGGTCTGGTCGATAAGATCAACTAATTCTTCACGCTCCTGGGGATCGAGATGCTGTATGTCCAGCTTGGCAGTAATTTCCTCGTGCAAAGTTAGATGATCGTAAAAAATTTTGCTCATATGCTTTGCAAAAGGCTGGGTTTTTCTAAATTATAGTCTATGGGACCCAAGGGAATTCTATCTTCGGGGTCGTCGATAAAAAAGAGGACGACCGGACCCCTTTGCCGGCCGTCTTTGGCTTCCAAATAAGCCATGACCTCGGGTGAGCCGCCGAAATGCTTGCCAGTCCAGGAGGCAGGGCCGGAATCGGCGACTACGGCGATGACGGCTTTGCCGTTTTTGGGATTGACTACGGCCACTTTTCGATATTTATACCAGTCACGAAGATAAGCCAGGCGGGTGTGCCAATCCGGCAGATAAAGAGTTTGGACGGCGACATAGTAGCGCTCTTTGGCAATCAAGTCCGGAGTCATTTCAGACTTGGAACGGGCAAAGTAGCGCCAGGCGCCCAACCCCGGAGTGATACCAGCCTTGAGATACGCTCCATGCTGCTCGAGAGTGTCCCCGGGATAGCGGGGTAAGTGTTGCTCCGCGCCTATCAGGCCGTAACTGTGATTGAGACGGTTGCCTTCTAATTGGGCGTACGCGTGGATGCCAAGATAGTCATAGAGCAACTCGGAAATTTTTTCCTCCTGGGCTGGGGTCAGCGGATCGACCCGAGTGGGCAAAACGTCTTTGAGGGCGTCTTTAAGAAGCAGGTGCAAATCGTCCGGTGAAAGTGGCTGAGACTGGGAAGCAGCGGGGAGAGCTGCCCGCAAAGCTATGGGGGTCAAAGGGCTGGTCATAAGAGCGGTGGCAGTGGCACCGGCGGCTAAGAGTTTGGCGGCGTGCTTTCGGATCGAGCCCGGGCGGACGCCGGCGGCCTCTAGTTGGGCAACGGCGTGAGGATGGTGGGTCTTCAAAAGCAGCTCGGACTGCTGACTTTTGAGCTTGAGTCGGTTTCGAAGCGAAATTAAATCTTGGGCAGGCATAGAAATTATCAAAGGTTTAAATGTTTCAATGCTAAATTGATTCTCTTCAGAGATTCTTCCTTACCTAATATTTGCATGGTTTCGGTGATGGGGGGGGTGGAACGGGAGCCGCAGACGGCAACACGCAGGGACATAAAGAAATCCCCTACTTTCCAACCTTGAGACTTGATGTCATCAATAAGCTCTCCTTTTACCAGCTTATCAAAATTGTCCAGCGCAAATCGGAGATGATCAGGAGATATAGGAGGTTCAGGTGGAAGAGATGGTCGAGAAAAGAAAAATTCGGAAAGCTGGGGGAAATCGGCTAATGTAACCATTCGCTCTTTAACAAGGGGGCTGATTTGAGTAATTTGAGTATCTGATAATTTACTTTTCACAAAAGGTTTCACTAACTGAGTAAGTTCTGTGTCTGATTTCTGACGAATGTAGTGACCATTGAACCAATTGAGCTTATCAATATTTATGACCGGATTGGACTTTTGGAAACCATGGATGTCGAAGTTGCTCACAAATTCTTCCAGAGTAAATAATTCTCGGTTGTCCTTGGGGGCCCAGCCCAAAAGAGCCACAAAATTGAGGATGGCCTCGGGAAGATAGCCTTGCTCTAAATACTGTTCACAAAAGACCGAATCACGGCGTTTACTAAGTTTTTTGCCGGTAGTCGATGAGAGGATATCGGTGAGATGCCCGATCTGGGGCTGCTCCCCCCCAAGATAGCGAAGAACTAAAAGGTGGATGGGGGTAGAAGGCAACCAATCGTGGCCCCGCAGGATGTGGGTAACTTTCATGTCGAGGTCGTCGACCATGGCGGCTAGGGCGTAGGTCGGGAAAGTATCGGACTTGAGTAAGGTGGCATCATAGACTTGGTTACTGCTCCAGCTAATCTCTTTGCGATGTGCAAAATCGTGATAGGAAATGGTTTCGTTATCGGGGACGCGGAGTTTGATCGCCCCCTTGGTTAGTCCCAGATCGCGGCAGGGGTCACGCATGAGCGTGGAGTAGCCATCAGATTGGGCATTGCGGGCTGGGCACTGGCAATAGAAGGCATGACCATCTTTGACTAATTTTTCGGCGGCCTGTTGATAGATGCCGGTTTGATGGCGAGCGGATTGAATATAAAATTCGTCCCACTGGAGACCAAACTTGTGGAGCACATCCTGCAGTGATTGGAGGGCTCCTTCGACTTCGCGTTTTTGGTCGGTATCTTCGATCCTCAGGATGAAATCCCCACCAGAATGTTTGGCGAGTACATAGGCGTAGAGGGCGGTACGGAGACTGCCGATGTGTAAGAAGCCGGTCGGGGAAGGAGCAAAGCGAGTACGAATAGTCATGGAGTTATTATATACTAGAGGGATGAATAACTTGGGTGAAGGGAGTGCACTAGCAAGGAAGGTCATTAAGTACGGAGGGATCGGGATAGTAGCTTTGATGGTGGGAAGACTAGTGATTGGCGGAGCTATTTCCTATTACAAAAAACTTAATCCCCCTCCTCCACCCCCACCAGACGTGAAGTTTGGTAAGTTGCCGAAATTGATTTTCCCCGAAAAACCAACCGTCCCCCTCGCCTACCGGCTAGAAACTAGGACGGGAACGCTCCCAACAAATTTACCTAATCAATTTACAGTGTTTTTTATGCCGATCAAAAAACCAAATCTATTGGCATATGATATGGCCAAGGCAGTGGCTAATCGGCTTAATTTTATCCAGGAACCCAAGAAGCTGACGGAGCGCAATTACCGCTGGGACAGTAACAGTCCAGTCCCTTCGTCTTTTACCATCGATATTATTACCGGAGCTTTTGTGATGAACCGCAAGTGGCAGGATGACCCGTCTTATTTGACTCCCACAATTTTTTATAATGAAAGCCAGGCGGTTGACCGAATTTACAACCTTTTGTCACGGGTAGAACTATTGCCGGAAGATATCAAAACCGGAACGTATACTGTGCAGAACCTTAAGGCCGAGAATGGGCAGATTGTCTCAGCGGTATCGTTGTCGCAGTCTCAGTTTGTCCAAGTCAATCTATACCGGAAAAGTGTCGATGAAACACCGGTAGTTTCGCCCCGAGCGGAACGAGGGCTCATTTCGGGAATCTTGGCACTACAGAGAGAAGATGACCGGCAGTTTGTCCAGCTAGATTACAACTACTTCCCGGTTGATATGCAAACATCAGCGGTGTATCCACTGATTACTGTGGGTGAAGCATGGAAGCGGATGCAGAGCAATGGGGGGTATATCGTGGCGGTCAAACCAGAGACCAAAGAAGTGACAGTCCGCGAAATTACCTTGGCATATTATGATGCGGAACAGCCTCAACAATTTATGCAGCCAGTTTACGTATTTCGAGGAGACAGTGATTTTGTGGGGTATGTACCGGCTTTGGCTGATGAATGGGTAGAGTAAGTTAGGGGCGGAGACGTTTGACATCACGGGGGAGGAAGGCAGATTCTTTGACGCTAGAGAGACCCAAGATTTGGGCAACAATCCGACCCGGACCGATCCCAACTCCACCATGAGGAGGACAACCATATTTAAAAAAGTTGAGATAGTCGGATAGAGATTCGGCGGTGAGACCACGTTCCTTGGCTTGCTTAACTAAGACATCATAGCGATGTTCCCGTTGAGCGCCGGTAGTAATTTCTACCCCTTTGTAGAGCAAATCAAAACCACGGGTTAGCGCGGGATTATCGGTGTGACGCATGTGGTAGAAAGCCCTGCCCTCGGGGGGATAGTCGTAGATAAAGACAAAGTCACTGCCAGAATCCTCTTTGACCAATCGGCAAATTTCCCGTTCTTCGTCAGGAGAAAAATCGTGGGGCTTATCACTAGTAATGCCAGATTTTTGAAGCTGGATTTTGGCATCGGTAAAGGTAAGGCGAGCGAAAGGAAAAGAAATAGATTCTTGGATAAGCTCTTGTTTTTTGAGCTCGGTAAAGCCAGCTTTGAGGGAGGCTTCGAGGGTATCCATAATTTCGTGATGGGAATTAATGTAGGCAATTTCAAAATCCCAGCCGGTAAACTCGGTCATGTGACGAGTCGTAAAACTGAGTTCGGCGCGAAAAACCGGACCAACCAAAAAGACTTTTTCAAAACCACTGGCGATTGCCATTTGTTTGTAGAACTGAGGAGACTGGGCAAGATAGGCTTTGGTTTCGAAATATTTAACTTCGAAGACCTCGGCCCCGCTTTCGCTGGCGGCACTCATCAGACTGGGAGCATAGATTTGAACAAAATCATGCTCGGCAAAATAGGCGCGCATCCCCTGTTCCAGAGCGGTCCAAACGCGGAAGATACGGTGAGAATCGCTTTTGCGTAAGTCAAGCCAGCGCCAATCAAAACGTTTGGCGACATCGACATCAACGGCTCCCTTTTCGGCAGAAACGGGAATGGGGAGCGATGAATCAGCGACGGAAAGCACGGTGATAGCTTGGGCTTCGAGTTCAAGTTTTTCGGGAACTTGGGGAGCGGCTTTGACTAACCCCGTTATTTCGACGACGGATTCGACGGAAAGAGATTTGACAATTGAAAATGCCTCGACATTACTACTTAGGATAACTACTTGGAGGGAACCCGAGTCATCGCGCAAACGAAGAAAGGCAATTTTGCCCTGATTACGGAGGGAATGGACAAAACCGGCAAGCGTTACGGTTTGGCCAAGGGACTTTGAAACAGCCGAAATTTTGGTGCGCATACCGTGAATTATAGACTAGAGCCGAGGCTCTTGCCACGTGTGATGAGAGTAAACCCAGTCGATTAGGGTGCGGGTATCGCCAAAACGATCGGTGGAACCCAAAACGACCAGGATAACAGCGTGCTCATCCCGTTTGACGTAACTAACCAAGCACTCCCCGGCATTTTCGGTCCAACCGGTTTTGAGACCAGTAAGTCCCTGGATAACTCCTAAAAGTTCGTTGGTAGTTGTGAGGGGGTGAGTTATGTTACCGGTCGTGTCAGAAATGATGGTTTGACGGGTGCCAACAATTTCGGCAAACAAAGGATCGGTCATGGCAACCCCAGCCAGAATGGCCAAATCGCGGGGGGTAGTCACGTGACCGTATTGCTCAACGCCGCTCGGGTTTTTGTAGACGGTATGATCCAAGTGAAGAGCCTTGGCTTTGGCATTCATGGCCAAGACAAAAGCGGAGTAACCTCCGGGATAGTTATCGGCGAGGGCGAGGGCCGCATCGTTACCGGAGTGAATTAACAATCCTTGGAGGAGACTCTTTATGGTGAGCTGTTCACCTCGGACCAAATCAATTGTTTGACCGATGGCGCGGTCTTCGTTTTTGACGGTTAGGACAGTATTTAGATCGGTCCAATACTCACGGGCAACTAACGCGGTCATAATTTTGGTGGTACTGGCTGGGAGCATAGGAACGTCAGCTTGACGAGAAAAGAGCAGGGATTTGCTACTTATATCTTGGATCACAATGCCGCGAGCTAATGTCGGGGGAACTGGGGTTTTATCGCTCACGGGATAAACGGCCGGGTTCAGTTCACCTAAAACATAGTTTTTGAGGGGCCCGGGAGTAAGAACTATCGTCTGCAAACGGTTGTGGCCGGGATAAGCGGCTAGCAAAAACAGACAGCCAAGAGCAAATAATTGGCGGGAGAGGGGGAAAATAGTTGGCTTAGGTTTCGACATAGGAAGCAATGAGTTGGAGCGACTGTTTGTCACGCCAAAGATTAATATCGAGAGTACATATCAGAGACTTGAGGTACTTGAGCGGATGGTGGTGTTTGGTATTGAACAATAGAACTTCGCGGGTAATCCCCTCTTGTTCTACGGTTAGCTTGTGATGTTTCCCCTCAGAACCGAGAGCGCGGTCTTCTAAGACAGTCAAATCGGTAAACAAAAATTTGGGTTTGGGATTGCCGATGCCAAAAGGTTCGAGAGTGTGGAGTAGTTTGGCCAAGGACAAGGAAGAATTGTTGAGCGAAAGAGAGAGATCGGCGTGCTCGGTTTTGACAAGGGCGGAATCGGGAATTAATCGATTGGCCAAGGCTTCGAGTTTCGCAGTAAAAGTTTTGACCTGGGAAACATCCAAACTAAAGCCGGCGGCTTGGGCGTGACCGCCCAGACCCAAGAAAGGAGTAGGGAGAGAACGCAAGAGATCGGTAATATTGATGCCGGGAAGAGAGCGAGCGGAACCTTTGACAAGATTATCATGCACTGACATCACCACGGCGGGACGGTGAAACATTTCAACTAATTTGCCGGCCACCAAGCCGATGACTCCCTCGTGATAATCCCCTTTAATTACAATGATTTTGTGGGTAGATTTGCGTGCGACTGCTTGGGTTAAAGCTTGGTCA
>Ga0075656_139_pt1 | contig 7396 bp, 5 predicted proteins | sample RifGroA1_FD_68401 | JGI IMG/M metagenome (GOLD analysis project Ga0075656, IMG submission 68401) | Microgenomates bacterium GW2011_GWA1_46_7 | reverse complement strand
ATAGTTCACTCGCGTTAGTCGGAGGGGTCGTATCCGAATAATACTTGATCGAATAATCCGCAATTACTCCCGAGTAAATCCCATCCGAACTGGCAAGTTCAAACTGCACTTGTAAATACCGCTGTACCGTTGAGTTTATTTTGTACTCATAACTCGTTCCCACCGCTTTTTCTTCATTGGCAGAAACCCACGCATCCCACACCACTCCATCGGTACTAGTCCGTGTCGATACAGTCAGGGTATTATTGGTCGCAGACGTATACGTCAAGGTCAAGTTCGCCAATCGGTAAACCTCCCCCAGATCAATCGTTGCCGACTGGTATGACCCGGCTTCTTCAAACGAAGTGGTACTTGATTCCATCACGTAGGTATACAAACCATTGGCATAACTATTCGTTCCCGGTCCTGGTAACACATACATCTTTCCGCTCCCATCACTAGCCGCCGCCCCGCCGTAGTAAATTGCCCCCGGGAAATTCGCAATCGCACTCCAACTGTCCCCACTCACGCTATAACGGTAACAACTGGCGGTATTGTAACCTTTACAGGCATACAAATAATCTCCTCCTGAATCAACCAAAAAGCCATCGTTATAAACCGAGTCACTCAAAGCCGTTAAGGTACTCCAGCTACCTCCCGCCACATCATATCGGTAAAGCGGGTTAGGATTGACTGCACTTCCCCGCATGATATACAAATATCCGTCCTTATAAACCAGTTGGGCTCCGTAACTGACAGTCGCCGTAATATTGGTCAGAGTACTCCACTTATTCCCCGCCGATCCTTGCGTATCAAACCGGTAAAAGCTGGTTGTTCCCGCCCCCCTCGCATAATAAATATAACGCGATCCATCATAAGCGAGCGATGATCCCGCCCCTGGATCAACCGGCAGCAAATCATCTGCTTCCCGGCTCCAGACATTCGTCGCTATATCGTACACATAAAAATTATTATTAATATTGCTTGTGCTCGCATAAATTTTCTCTGCGGTACTGTCATAAACCAACGCTCCTCCCAAATACATTCCTCCCGGCACATCTGCTAGCTCTGTTGCGATCCCAGTTGTCGGATCATACTTAACAAAAGTACTATCCTGATTCCCTCTGGTTAGGTAGTAATTGCTTCCGTCACCTTTGATAATATCTGCTCCATATCCTTGGGTCGCCAGATCACTTCCAAAAAACATCTCCCGGAAAAATCCTCTTTCGGGTACTAACCACTCCGCTTTGGCAATATCATAAATCGCCATACTAGTAGTTGCCATCCCTCGCACTGCATACAACTTCCCTCCGGCATTGCGCATCGAACTCCCTAGCCCCAAAGTCCATGGCGCCTCATCCAACTGGCTCCAGGTATCACTCGCAATCGCATATTTATATAGATAAGGTTTTCCTCCGCCAGGGATCATGTACAAAGCATTGCTAGTCGTGTCATACTGTAAATGTCCCCCCTGATAAACGTTGTGCGGAGTTTTGGCCAGCTGAGTCCAAGTATTGGTACTGATGCTGTAAGCTGCTAGTCCGGTATACTGCGTACCCTGCAAAGCATAAATCGTATCTGCCCCGTCATACGTCAAAGCTGCTCCATAATTAATCAAATTACTGATTTGTTCTGTTGTCGCCCCAAAATCCACATTTGCCATCGATTCCCAACTGTCATTTGTTGTGTTATAGCGCATAAATGCATCATCCGAAGTTCCCCGCAAAGCGTAAATATACTGAGTTCCGTCATATACTAGCGCCGAATCATAATAAATTGTCAGTGGTGAATCCGTCGCCGCCGCATCATCCCACGTATTTTGCGCAATATCATACCGCCAAAAAGTACTTGTCTGATTCCCGGCAAAGGCATACAAATACCCTCCCGGTCCCTCCACAATTTTGCCTCCATAATGCACCACCGCCGGAGTATCCGCTAGGGTCGACCAAGTACTGCTCGCAATATCATAACTATAAAAATTTGCCGTGTTATATCCCCGCAGGGTGTACAACTTGCTGCTGGTACTGACATATGCCGTACTGGATCCGTAATACGGTGCCGCCGGTATCAGTCCCGGAGCCTCTTCCCGCCAAAACCCAGCTTTCCCCGCCAACTTAATCTCATCACCTGTAATGGTCATGTTATCTACCGTACTCCCCGCAAAATCACCACTACTTGTATATGCCACACTAGTCGCCACCACCCCCTGATACCCATAGGTAAATCCGCTTGCCACACTACTAGTATTACCAGCACTATCCTTGGCTACTACCCGCAAGTAATATGTCCCCGTGGTCAAATTACTGGTAACCACATAATCGCTTGTTGTCTGGTAATTTCCGGCTGTAATTGGATCAGCACTCGCATTAGTCCCGAAATACACATAATACCCTGCCACACTAGTTTCGGCATCGCTTGCTCCACTCCAACTAAAGTAAGGATAGTTGTACCGGTAACTACTCCCCGAAACCAAGGTACTCCCTCCCACCTCACTCGACTTTCCAGTAAATGTGGTGGGTGCCGTCGGTGCTGTCACATCCCCTTGATAACTTGGATGTAGCGGTTGACACTTGACCCAATCGTAGTTCCCGCTACCGCCGTCCACTCTCCCCACGTAACTTTGTCGGCACTTGTTCTCGTCTCGTAACTAATACTACTATCGCCAGGCTTAGTTGCTGTTTCCACTAAAGATGTCCACGCCGTCACATATGTCAAATCCTCTACCGGACTAATCCACGTCCCACTCGCTAAATAATCATTGGCATCAATCGAATAGCTTGCCATATTCAAAATACTCGCTCCCACCGCCGAATACAAAATCGCGTTTATGGTATCAACGACCAGCGCTCCGCCGTTATAAGCTCCCTGATGATATCCGTAGTACTCGTTTAATGAATCCAGATACAGCCACTCTCCGCTGCTAATGTTGTATCTCCAGAATTGACCTTTGTAATACCCAGCCTGAATATAGATATTTCCATCCCAATAAACTGCATCACTCCCCCAATACGGTGCATACGGTAGCGATGCTACTTCACTCCAAGTATCAGTTGAAATCGTATATTTCAACAAAAATCCGGTTCGCGAACCAGAAACATAGTAAAGATTCGTCCCATCCGAAAATAGCCTAGCCCCATAACTCGCTTCACTGTTATTAGGAAGGTCAGTTGGGGTATCTTCCCAGCTATTCCCCGAAATTGAGTAACGATAATGTTTGAGGGTATAACCTCCTACGGTTGCATAAAGATAATCACCACTCCCAGGGTACGCCAAACTGCCTCCATAATTTACATTTGCCGGAGCCACCGCCATCGTCGCCCAACTATCTGCCGCCGGATCATAGCGGTAAAAATTAGTAGTATTACTCCCTTGGAAGAAATATAAGTAACTACCCGCCACCACTCCTGTCGTATCATCATTAAAGGCTGCCGGCGCCACCGCCCTCGACTCCCAGGTCTTACTCGTCAGGTTATAACGATAGAAAGTGGTGGTGTTGGCTCCTCTCGGTTGATAAATATATCCCCCGTAATACACCAAATCCGAACCCGATCCTGGAGCCAGAGTCATATCTACCGGTCCCAAATACCCATCTGTATCTGGATCATACTTCCAAAATTCATACGTTCCATTTCCTCTAAACACATAGATCATGTCATCTATCGCGTTATACACGCTCCCCACATAACGCGAAGCTTGGGGTAAGACCGCCATCGTGCTCCAACTATTGCCCGCAATGTCGTATCGATACATTGTGGTGGTATTTCCATTCAAAGTAATGTAGATATACGCTCCTCTGATAGCTGCATGACTGTCTTCCGCAATCACCGCCGTCATATTTGTCATGGTGGACCACGTTCCCGCCGCCACTGAATATCGATACATGGTATTAGTCGACACTCCGCGCAGAGTGTAAAAATACCCGTCGTTATACACCAATGAGGCTCCGTAATTAATCGTTGCCGGCGTCCCCGTTAACATACTCCACTCACCCGTGCTAGTCGTATATTTCCAAAAGTCAGTCGTACTATTACCATGCAAGGCATAAATATCCGTTCCGTTCGTCGCCAAACTACCTCCGCGGTAAACCAAGTCGGGTGTATCTGCTAACTCGGTCCAAGTATTATTAGTTATGTCGTACCTGGCATACTCTTTTTGATACCCCCCAAACATGGCGTAAAGATATCCATCCAAATACACCATATCTGAGCCGTATCCCGCCGAGTAAGGAGCCGAAGCCAAAACTTCCCACCGATTAGTTGCCTGATGGTATCTCGCAAACCACGTGTCATATCCTGCCAAGACATAGACATACTCCCCATCCGACTCAATCGCTGTCCCTGTCGTCAACGGTAGTTCCGGTGTCTGCCAGGCTCTCTGTTCCCACTCTCCCGCTGATCTTAGCTTAATCTCCCCTGCCGAACTCTCCCCGGTTACCCCATTAAATACCCCCGTCTCCCACTCCGCAGTCTCGCTGTAATCAAAGCTTGTAGCCTTCACATTAACCACCCCTCCCAAGATGAGAAGTCCACTCAACACCAATACTTGACCGACTCGTTTAATCATTTGTCTCTATTTCTTCCAATGGATAAATTAATGATTCCTGATTAACCACGTATGGTTCATTTTCGCTTTGCCCATATTCCTCTTCTCCTACTACCAGATAAAATTTAATTTCTTTCCCCTCTTCCACCTCCAATAACAAATCGTGCTCTTTTGTCTCCACATTCCCTTCATTAGCTACCATTACTCTCTCAATTGACTCTCCCTGATAACCCCAGACCATAATCCCCAAGGTCTTATCATAAGTTTGCCACCTGACTCGCACCAATGTTTCCCCCAACCGCTCAATCCGTACGTCTTGAGGATACTCAATTTTTAGCACCCGATAATTTACATATACTTGTAGTACCACTAGTGCCACAAACACCAATCCATCTACAATCCACCAACCCAACCACCTCACAAACTCAAATCGTCCAGTTTTCCGCGCCCTCACTAACAATCTAATTAATTGATATAGCCACAAGATACTCACCAGCACCCAAGATACCCAAATTATTTTCAGATCATGGCTGTGCAAATTATCCCGATACTGTTGATTTAGTACCGACGAAACTACTAGCGCCGAATCTTGGTAAACCTGCGCCCCCATTATTTTTCCTGTTTCGATCCACTCAAAATTTGCCATATTAGTAACTCGCAAGTAACCTTGCGACCTCCTTTTTGGTTTTAATCAGATCTAATATCTGGGTATTCAACTTCCACCTAAGTCCCACCTTATCCTGGGCTTTCCCCATCGGCTCAATCAAACTAATCCCCCGAAATCTAGTTCGCGACAAACTCGACAATACTCCCCCCAAAACCTTCTTTTTGAGAGGAGTTCCCGCCTCCATTTGTCTTACTGTCAAAATTTTCTCCCCACCCTGAAGAAAATAAGCTAGTAACAACAACTGGTTATAACTCAACCGCGCGATTTTATTCTGCACTTACCAGAGACTAGCATACTACTCGTTCTTATGCAACTATCAGTAGTTTATATAGTTTATATAGCTAACATTCTTTAATCTCTGGATACGATTAGAAATTAACCTCGATTATGCCTTCCTGATCCGTCCGAGCAATTTCTGTCCCAACTCGCTCTAACCTCTCTAATGTTTCCTGTGTCGGGTGCCCATAGCGATTCCCCTTCCCCACACTAATGATCGCCAATTCTGGTTTGATTCTTTCCAAAAATGGGAGAGTACTGGCATACTTTGATCCATGATGACCTACTTTGAGGATATCTATGTCAGGTAACCCTCCCAACTCCAATAAGGTTTTCTCTGTCTGGTCACCCGCATCTCCCATGAGGAGAATTTTTCGATTATCCTCTAGTAAGAGCAAAACAACACTCCGCTCGTTCACCTTTCCCTCCTTGGCACTTGCACCTAGTATCTGCTCGCGCATATTTTTTTCCATTTGTTGGCTAAACACCGCCACATATTCCCTGTTTGTTTCTCTCGGCCACACTACCTCCAATTCTATTTTGCTCTCCTCCCCCACTCGTCCCACTCGTAGTTTTTGCCCTCGCTCAACTCCTGTTACCGGGATTTGTTGCTCAATCAAAATCTCTCTCAATTTGGTAAGAGTACTACTTGCTCGCACCCCATCAGCTGTTACAAACTGTATCACCTCATATCTTTCTATTACAGGTATCAACCCCGCCAAATGGTCGTGATCCGTATTGGTCAACACTATAAGTTCGATTCTCCGATCATAGAAGGGCAAGTATTTTTCCAGGCAGGTCAAAATTTTCTCCTGACTTGGTCCTCCATCCACCAGTACTTGGTTACTACCCTTGATCAAAAGGATCGCATCCCCCTGCCCCACATCACACACTACCAAGTGTATTCGTTCATCAGGCATCTGACCTAGGATCAGAATTATCAACCCCACTAGTAACCCAACTCCATACCACCAACCTTTGTTCATAAATTACCCCACCATTCAATAACTCTCACCATCCACCATAGAGGCACGTACAAAATCCATCCGATCACCTGCCCCACTCGCATGCTCAAACTTCCGGCCCCCACTACGACTGCCGCCAGCAACATTATTAGTGGCACGATCGGTAAAATTAGTAAATTAACGATCGGGGAGATCCACGCTACTCTCCCGAAATGCCACCAAATAATCGGTGCCGTCGCTACACTCGCCGCCACCGTCGGATAAATGTACTCCGCTCCCAGCCCCACCTTAACCTTGTGCAACTTTGGCTCTAAATATAATAATCCTGCCGTCGCCGAAACTGACAATTGCCACCCTACATCTGCAATTAGCAGTGGGTTTATTAACAACATGCCGTAAGCCGCCACCCATAGTAGCCTTTTGGCTTCCGTCGGCCTCCCCCAAAAATATGCCATCAAAGTTAGGCTCCCCATAATCCCCGCTCTAACCACGGACGCCGACCCTCCAGCTAATCCGACATACACTCCAATCCCCGTGATCCCCACAATCGTAGCCACTCCCCGGCTGAACCATCGCTTAAATAGACTCATCAATACTCCCGCCACAATCATCACGAACATCACCATGCCGGCCAATGGAAAGGCAAACTCCAACATTCTGCTAATGATTCCTCCGGGGGTAGAAAGTGTTTCGGCTTGTTTTGATTGGTCAACCAATAAGGGATCAAACTCATCTAGGGTTTCATCTGTAACGCGAAAAGTATCTGGATCAATAGTTTCTGCGGGGTCTTGTGCATTGATTGAAATTGGAGAAACCAACAAGTTTTGTAGAGAATGACAGGAAATTATCCCCTATAGAAGTAAGAACAAGGTTTGAAAAGATAACTGATGAGGAATTAAGGACATTAAAGATAAATGCATCATTTACGAGGCCAGAGTGGGCTATAATTTCTTATTTGCCAATTCCA
>Ga0075656_139_pt2 | contig 8716 bp, 4 predicted proteins | sample RifGroA1_FD_68401 | JGI IMG/M metagenome (GOLD analysis project Ga0075656, IMG submission 68401) | Microgenomates bacterium GW2011_GWA1_46_7 | reverse complement strand
CCATTCTCATCCGTCCCAACCACCATCGCCGAAATAGAAGCCGCCGGATTCACGCTCGTCACAATCTCCGCACTCCCACTGGCCTCCCCCAAAACCGTTCCATAATCAGTATCATCATCCCACTCGATGTAACTACTCGCATCTTCGTCCACCATCACCCCAACTTCGGCAATGTATCCTTCTCTCCATTCCTGGATCCGTTCGCTATCATAAACAACCTCGTAATTAAATCCTTTCTTCTGCCACAACGGGTATGGAGCCTTAATCCATCTCCCCAATACTACTCCCTGAACACTGCGTCCTTCCCCACCCCGCTCGTCTTCCTGGTAACTCTCGCCCCAATACTCCACTCCTTCATATCCCCCTTCCACCCTCTTTACGTAACCCAAAATCTCCGCACCTTTCCGAGGTTCAGCTAATACCTTGAGATAAATCTCTGGTTCTACGTTAAATTCGACATTGCGGATTCGACTTCCAAAACTAGCCTCTTGCAAACTCTCACATCGGGCAATAACCCCGCTTCTTCTCTGGTGGTAAACCAATCTCCCTTAATTTTGTTCAATCCCGCCACCTCCAAATACTCTCCACTCACTCCATAAACCACACTCTCGCTATTTCCCCCTTCAAAAAATACCTTCCCGACCAGTGACACTATCGGCATCACCTTTTCCACCCCGCCGATATTTTGCATGGTTTGAATAGCCTCCCCGTCCAATCGAATATTCGAGGCCTGACCGATCGTGACATCGGCCATTTTTAATTCTTCCAGCCGCGCCACCCGCGAAACTACTAGTCGTTGTAACCCATACCCCACCGAAACCAAAAACACAATCGCCGCAATCCCCACCCCCATCCCTCCCACTGTCACAAATGATCGAGTTCTTTTAGCTCGCATATTTCGGAAAGCCAAAGCGATGAGAAAGCTTCGCCGCACCCCTCCCCTGTGTCCTTCTAACTTAGCAATTACTCTCTCTCCCCAATTCCCCAGTTTAGTTTGCCAAAATCGATCCGTTGAACTGACAATTTTCCCCAATATCTTGATCTGCCCAATCATTTTCCATAATAGCTCAAGCAAAAATACCAATAACAAGCCAAAGAAACTTAACAGTGACAAAATTGTTTTACCCTCTTCTTGTAGCTTAATTACCGTTTCTTTGGAGAAAAAATGTCTCCAATTCCGCAGTCTTTCCTTCCATGACCTTTTAGGAACTTTTACCCCAGCCGTTCGCTCCTCAGCTTTGGCTTCATGTTGATGGTTTTGCAGTAAATCAGCTAACATTATTTTCTCCTCTTCCAATATGTGTACTCTTGGTATCTCCGGCTACTTCCAACTCTTGGATATGTCTGGCTCCCCGCTTCCCTGCCATTTCCTTAAAGAGTTTACTCACTTCGGCCTGATTATATTCATTCTCAATTTTTCCATCTACCACTCGAATCATCCTGGTCGCATACTTCAAGTATTCCAAGTCATGAGTCACCATCACGATAGTTCTCCCATCCTGCTTATTCAAATTAGACAATAGCTGCATTAACTCTTCTCCTGACTGGGTATCCAGATTTCCGGTTGGTTCATCCGCCACCAAAATAACCGGGTCATTAATTAAGGCTCTCGCCAAAGACACTCTCTGTTGCTGTCCACTCGATAACTCCGTCGGTGAATAATTTTGCCAATCTTCCATCCCCACGATTTTTAACATCTCTAGCGATTTTCCAAATGCCTCCGACGGCATCTGACCCAACAAAAACAAAGGGAAGGCCACATTTTCTAGTACCGTTAACGACTTGATCCAATATGGCTGTTGATACACCATCCCTACTCGGGTTTTCCGAAACTCCGCCGCCTCATCCTGACTCATCTGCGCAAAATCTTTCTCTAGTAACATCACTTTCCCCGCGGTCGGCTTTTCCAGTCCTAGCAGGGTGTGTAATAAAGTACTCTTTCCTGATCCCGATGGTCCAAAAATGACAAAGAAATCCCCCCCGTGAATCTGGGTAGATACATCCTTTAACACCTGAACTTCCTGTGTTCCCACCTGATAATTCTTATTCACATGCTCTACACTCATGACTGGAGAATTTTTACTTACCGTTATATTACTCATATCTTTACTACCAGTTTACTAGTTACTCCCGTAATTGCCAAGGAATCCAAAGGCTTTCGAGAGATTAATAATTACAAAGTTAAGCGCACTCTGGGTTGCTTTAGGGGTAATCACTACCCGGTCCACCGATTGAGATTCATTATCCGCATCATCAAAAGAAATTGCCTTAACATGATAAACTCTCGAAGGTTGAAGATTGGGGACGACTACTACATGATTATATGTTAAATCAGTATCATGCTGAGTTTTATTCACCAAATTCCCACTTGATCCTTCCCCATACGCTACCTGAGAAGTTGAGAGTTCATCCGTATCCCACGCCACAACTAATTGTGCCGTAGTTTCTTCTCCCGCCCCTTGTATCACTGTCTCTACTTTCAAATTGGCCAATACCGGTGGTCGAGTATCAGTCGCCGTGGTAAATGTTTGCGGATTACTCAAAGCCTCGTTGCCAATCTTATCTCTTCCTTTAACAATCAGAGTATACGCCGTATTAGGCAATAGTCCCTCAATCAACATTGTATGGGCTTTCACTAATTTAATCTCAATCTTATCTTGCGCCGCCGAAGCATTGGCTGATGGATAATAAGTCACAATACTCGAAATTTCTGTGTTACTAGTCCAAGTAACCAAAACTGTCGAACTAGAGGATCCCCTCACCTGTTGTAACCTTACCGTCGCAATTTTTGGCCGAGGTAAAGTAGTAAAATCCAAAATCGTCCCCTCATATTCTGCCGTTTCTTCGTCAAACACATTAATTCTGTAGTAATACTTAGTCCCGTCAGTCAAACCAGATAATATCGTAGAATATGTCGTTTCACTGGTAGAAGTAGTCAAGGTCGTAGAACCACCAAAACTATTTGTTGTCCCGTAATATATTTTTACTTGACTAGCTCCAGTCACTGTATAATTAATTACCGCTGAATCCAATCCAATACTAGTTACGTTCACGTTTTGTGCTACCGGTGCAGCATCTGTCGTAAAACTATACTCACTACTAGTTCCCGTATTGCCATCTTCATCCGTCCACTTAGCTTTATAATAATAAGTCGTCCCTGGAGATAATCCCGTTAGTTGAATTGAGTGCGCCGCCACTTGACTTGAATTACTCGGTTCCACACTCCCATAGCTCCCACTGCCTGTCCCATACTGAATTTTTGAATCAGATGTTCGATCAGTCGACCAGGTTATCGTCGCTTTCTTGGTTGTAATCGATGACACTGCCGGATTAACACTCAATCCTGGCGCACTGGTCCACTTACCGGTCGGAGTTATTGAAACCGCATTTGTCCCGGAAGAAATCGCTTCAGCTCCATCCTGAGAATATACTTTGTAGTAATAAAGAACGGAAGCCGGAGTATTGTCCACATAGGAAAGACCGGAAGTACTACCTACCCGAGAAAAACTAGACCCATCGACAGAACGATAAATCAGATAAGTTAAATTACCCGCTCCCTGGTAACTCGGAGCTGTCCAGGTCAAGGTCACATTCCATTGAGATGAAGATTTAATACTAGAATCTGAAGCAACTAAATTACCCACATTGTCCGGATCGGTTGAATTTAAAGTAAAGCTACCGGAAATATAGTTGCTGGGAGAGTAATTTGGGGTTTCGGCATCATCTATTGCCACCACATAAACCGTGTTCACCCCTTTATTAACATTGGGTAAAGCAGCAGCGACTAAAGTAATTTCAGTACCATTATCCCAATAGGTACTGGCATTACCTTGCAGTGTCGCCAAAGATGAAGGCGGACTGGTATTAATCATGTAATAGTAACTAGTCACATTTTGACCATCGGTCGGTGTTGCCTCCGACCATGAAAGAGAAAACTCATTGGTATCTGAAGTAGTAGGATCAATTGTTACCACACCATCTCCAGGAAAACTCGGAGCCTCCCCACCGTAAGTCAAATTACCGGTCCGGTAAGTTGCCGCCGAAGAGGGATTGCCGGCATTGTCGACCGTCCGGAAATAAACCACATTATTGCCAGTTATTACATTAGCTTCATCACGAGCAGCAATAAATGTATATGCAGAGGCAGTAGCCGGGATATAGTCCAAATCAAATTCCGCATTATAAGTCGTTCCCTGCCAAGAACCGGCACTCGAATTAAGCTGATATTGCCAACCCAAAACTCCCGATTCGGAAAGAAAAATTAGTTGAAGGCATAGTCAGATAAGCTACATTAGTAGGGACAGTACTATCGTACTTAAAGCTCACCAAATCCTGCCAAGGACCAGCGATATCATTGGCCACATTCCCAGCCGCATCCACCGCCTTAATCGAAAACCAATACTGTTTGTTAGTCGGTAAAGTTAAACCAGAAATCGAACTCAAATCCACGCTTGTTCCGGCAACAATATAAGGACAAGTTGAGTTATTGGTAATTCCATCATCCAAACCGTTCATCTCTCCTGCATCAGTCTCCGGATTAAGACTAGCTGACGGAGTTGCATCTACCGTTTGCTCATCCAAAGAGATACAGTAACCAGCAACAGCCGTATCATCAGTCCCAGCTGTCCAAGTGATGGTAGGTTCAGTACTCGTCCAATTCCCACTGGTTAACCCAGTAATTGCCACATTAGCTGCATTCACGCTAGGTCTCAATTGATCTGAAGCTGTAAAAGGAACAGAAATATCATAAAGCTCCGGAGATAATGCTCCCTGGACAGTCAAAGTTGCCTGGTATTGAAGATATTGATCCTGGTCAGTAACACAATCAGTTTCTGTCAGATCTGTCCCAGAAGCAATCCCACTACAAGACCCCCAATCCGTAGCCCCAGACATATCCGGACTGCTATCAGTTCTAACTTTAATCGTTACTCCGGACCCTGAAGCCGTGTAACTCAACTCCCCCCAGTCAGCCGCAAATCCGGCATCCAAAATATTCGAAATCAAAATACCAGAATCAGGATACTGACTTACCTCATCAGCGATTGTATTAAAAGCATTCGTTTCAGATTTGTAAGAAGCTGCAATCCAAGCGGCTGAACGTCCAATATCTGAAACTCTAATTTCATCGAGAACTCCATTAACATAATAGCTAGGTGCAAGTTTACCAATTGTAGTTGCACTCCCGGTAGAAAGCGCCCCTGATACTGATTGAGAGCTTGTTTGAACCCCATCAATATAGGCCTTTAGTGTTTCTCCGTTATACACCAAGCCTAATTGATGAAATTGCCCATCTCCCAGCCCACTTCCACTATTAAATACTTGTCTCCCCATCGTTGCTGTCGTGACTCCTGCTCTAATTTGTCCTGTGCTCTCAATCGCATCCAACTCAATCTGGGTACCTTGCATATAAATCGTATGATATCCACTCCCTGCCACTCCTAATCTCTTAAACCAGGTAGTAACTGTCACTTGTGAGGCTGGGCTAATCGCAGTAATCGTAATGTTATCGCCGGCACCATTAAAGTGATCTGCTCCATCAATCTGACCAATGTCTGCCCCTTGCTCGGTCACCGTTACACTATTTGAATCAAAATTATTTGCAGTCGAATCATAGTGAACGCCACTGCTCTCATTAAAATGTTGGACCATCTTATAACCACTATTCCAAACACTACTTTCTGTTTGTCCATCACTCGCTCCGGTATTACCGTAATATATATATACATAATCAGTGTTAGAATTTTGATCAATTTGGGGAACTTTAACCCACACGTATGAAGACCCGGTTTCATCCCACTTCTCGATTTCATAAGCCAAAACCGTCCCATCAGAATCAGTGAATCTCAAATCCTGACCCAAGTCTTGAGTCTTGGTGTAATCAATATTTGTCCCTGTGTCCAGCTTCACCAATACCGGGAAATCAGTTAGATTTTCACTAGTTACTCCCAAAGTAGCGTCAGTATTATCAAAGGTAATCTTCCTTCGATATGCCCAATTATGATAATCACTACTCCAACCATCCGTCTGATCAAGGACAATCAAACCAGCGCTGGCTGTGGCTTCAACTCCATCCAAACTCGTCCAGGTATTTACTGTCTCAGAAACTAACGTGGAACTATCCCCTCCACTCCAGTCCGTTTGGACCCATGGCGTACTTGTCGCTCTAATTCGTGGAATTACCACATCATTCACCAAGAAAAATAGTCCAATCGCCATTCCAGCCGTCAACGCACTAATAACCGCCATCTGTAACCACACAAACGAAAACCTTGGTTTCAAATATCGATTTATCAACTTTTCTTTGATCGTCATATGTTTATCTTGTTAATTAATTCCCCGCTATTCCTCCCAAGAACCCGAAGGCTTGGGATAAGTTGGATACCACCAAATTTAAGGCACTCTTAGTTTCTTTCGGAGTAATTACGACTCGATCTACCGAGGTTGCTTCATTACTTGCTTCATCCATCGACAAAGCCTTGAGGTGATATACCTTTGATGGCTGCAAATTAGATATCACCACCAAATGATTGAAAGTTCGATTACTGTCTTGCTGAGTTTTGCTCCCCAAACTCCCACCCGATCCTTCTCCATAAGCCACCTGAGAAGTCGAGAGTTCATCCGTATCCCAGGACACAACTAGTTGGGCCGTTGCCTCTTCCCCTACTCCCAGAATCACTGGCTCAACTTTCAAATTGGCAATCGACGGCGGTCGCGTATCCGACGCCGTACTAAATGTCTGTGCTGACGCTACCGCCTCATTCCCTACCTTATCGCGTCCTTTTACTACCATCGTATATGCAGTATTGGGCAGTAACCCAGAGATCAAAGCTCGGTGGGCTGTCACCAACTTCACATCAATATTATCCTGCGCAGCAGATGGATTGGCCGAGGGGTAATAAGTAATTATCGAAGAAATTGGCGTATTAGTCACCCACGTGACCAAAATCGTTCCCGTTGCAGTCCCCTTAACTTGTTGCAGCTTCACCAAGAATAGGTATCTCCCTCGTATTCATTATTCTCACTGTCAAACAGACTAACCTTGTAATAATACTTGGTCCCATCCGCCAGTCCGGTCAACTGGACAGTATAGGTCGACTCAGCCGTCCCCACACCCATCTCACTATAGCCTCCAAAAGCCGTGGTAGTACCGTAATACACTTTCGCTTTACTCGCGTCTTTACTCGTAAACTGGATATTCACTGTATCCAGTCCAATCGACACCGCCTTCACTTCTTTAGCAGTTGGCGCCGGATCAGTCGCAAACGTATATTCTTCGCTCGATCCCAAATTCCCGTCCTCATCCGTCCACTTCGCCACAAAATAATAGGTTGCCCCTGGGCTCAAATTGTTGAGCGTCAATGAATGTACTGTCACTTGATCAGAATTCCCCACCTCTTCATCAAAATAATCTCCGCTCGCCGTCCCGTACGCCACTTTCGAATCGGCCGTTCGTGACGTCGTCCAATCCACCTCAGCCTTCTTGGTGGTAATCTCACCAACCTCAGGCTCCCCGACCAAAGGCGCTGCCGTGGTATATTTTCCATCTGGATATAGCGATACTGCACTCGAAAATGCTCCGCAGTTATTGGCCGAATCACAGGCTCTTATCTTGTAGTAGTAGGTTATCTGGCTTAACCCTGTATCCACATATGAAATGCCCGAAGTTGATGCTCGTTGGGTGTAGGTAACGCCATCCGTCGACCGATAAACTTGATAACTCGCTACTCCCGCCCCGACCGACGAGGGTGACTCCCAAGTCAAGGCTAGCTTCCACGCCGAACTGGCCTTGACCGACACATCCGCAATATCAGCGTTTAGGGGTATGCCTGGCGCCGTCGTATTGGCCGTAAAGGTAACGCTTGCATAGTTGTCATAATCAACATTCCCCGCTTCATCCATGACTACCACATACAAAGTATTTTCTCCAGGAAGTGTCGCATATGCCGACGCTCCCAAACTATTCGAATAAGCTCTCGTAACTGACGACTCGGTTGGGAGTGCATTAACCGAGTAATAGTACTGCAAATTAACCAGTGAGCCATAATAAGCAACCGGTGCCTCCCACTCGAACTCAAACGAATTGACCGTATTTGTTTCCGGTGTCACCGTCAAACTGGTCGGAGCCGACGGAGCGCCATTATTGTAATAAAAAGATCCGGTCGTATAACTGCTATAGTTACCAGCCGTATCACGCGAACGCACATAAAAAGTATTCGTTCCGGTCTGGTATCCCGTAATCCCTGTCACACTCACTCCGCTCGTACACTGATCACTCGCCAAAATCCCTGAAGCTGTTGCCGTTTTATAACAATACTCAATTCCTCCACTGGCACTATCGGTCGCACTCTCCCAGCTAAAATCAAAATCATTGACCGCGGTATAACCCGAAGGATCCGCCGCCAAACCGGTTGGCACATTCGGAGCTTCATTATCATATTTATAAATAAATGGTTGCCATGCCGTCCCACTCACATTCCCCGCATCATCCTTGCTTTTAATCCGTAAATAGTAAGTACTCCCGGTAACTAGCGAGCTAGCTGTAAACGAGCTTGGAGTAATCAAAGTTCCCGCTGTTTCTGGATCAGCGTCGCTATCGGATCCGAAATATACATAATACCCAACTATTGCACTTCCCGTCTCGGTATCACTGGCCCCGCCTGTTACTTCCGCATCCGGCCAGTCAAAGTAAGGATTCGCATAGTTATACCAAGTATTG
>Ga0075656_116_pt1 | contig 9308 bp, 9 predicted proteins | sample RifGroA1_FD_68401 | JGI IMG/M metagenome (GOLD analysis project Ga0075656, IMG submission 68401) | Microgenomates bacterium GW2011_GWA1_46_7 | reverse complement strand
TTGGTGGCACCAACGGCGTCTTTGACGCGCTCTTGGACTTCTTTGAGTTCAACTTCGCTGGCAGCACCCACCTTGATCACGGCGACTCCGCCGGTTAATTTGGCGAGACGCTCAGCGAGTTTTTCTTTGTCGAAATCACTAGTGGATTGATCGGCTTCGCGGCGAAGTTGATCGCAACGGGCGGTGAGAGATTTTTTGTCTCCAGCCCCTCCCACAATTTTGGTCTCGTCTTTGCTGGCTACCACCTTGTCGGCCCGACCCAAGTCTTCGATTTTGACACTGTCAAGCTTGCGACCTACATCACTACTAATAACAGTGGCGCCAGTTAAAATGGCGATGTCTTCGAGCATGGCTTTTCGACGGTCACCAAAGCCGGGGGCTTTGACAGCCAAGATATTAAAGGTGCCGCGCATTTTGTTGACCACGAGGGTGGCTAGGGCTTCACCTTCGACGTCGTCGGCGATAATCACCAGGTTTTTACTGACTTTGACAAAACTTTCGAGGAATGGCACCATCTCCTGGATGCTACTGACTTTTTGGTCGGTAACTAGGATGTAGGGATTGTCCATCTCGGCTTCCATATGATCGGGGTTGGTGACAAAGTAGGCGGAAACATAACCTTTGTCAAAAGCCATCCCATCTTTGTGCTCAATTTCGATCTCAAAGCCTTTGCTTTCTTCGACTTCGACAACGCCGTCTTTGCCGACGAGATTGAGGGCTTCGGCAATTTTCTCGCCGATTTCAGCGGATTGGGCACTAATGGTAGCGACTTTGACCCAATCAGATTTTTTGACATCGGTTTTCATTTTTTTGAGTTCGGTAACAACAGCGGAGACAGCTTGGTCGATACCCTTTTTCATGAGCATGGGGTTACTGCCGGCTGTGACATTTTTCATACCAGCGGCAACGAGCTGTTGAGCCAGAAGGGTGGCAGTAGTAGTACCATCACCGGCGGCATCATTGGTTTTGCTGGCCGCTTCTTTGACTAATTGAGCCCCCATATTTTCAAACGGATCCTCGAGTTCAATTTCTTTGGCAACACTGACCCCATCATGAATGATGTTGGGAGCGCCCCATTTTTTGTCGATGGCAACGTTACGTCCGCGGGGTCCTAGGGTAGTGACCACGGCGCTAGCGAGCTTATTGACACCGGAAAGTAGTTTTTGGCGAGCGTCGTCGCCGTAGATAATTTGTTTAGCGGTCATAGAGTCTCCTTATTTAATAACTGCGAGTATATCTTCGAATTGGAGGAATTGGTATTCAATTCCACCCATTTTGACATCGTTGCCTCCCCATTTTTTGTAGACAACTTTGTCGCTGACTTTGACGGGAGAAGAGATTTCTTTTCCCTCTTTGTAGATGGGCTTGCCTACGGCAATGACGGTACCCGCCTGGGGTTTTTCGTCATGATTATCAGGGAGATAGATCCCGCCAGCAGTTTGAGTAGTTTTTTCGGTGGGGGCAACGAGAACGTAACCGGGCATGGGAGTAAGCTTATGGGGATCGAGATTCATATGATGACCTCCTAATTTAATTGAATATTATCACTCTAATGGTGCGAGTGCTATATTAGCAAAGGAGAGGGCAACTCGTCAATAGATCAAACACGACAAATGCTACAATAACGGCTATGGAAAAAACGATGCTGGCGGTAGTCAAGGAAAAGGCAGAGCCGGGAGTAAGCATCAAACAGATACCCATCCCCTCCCCTGGCCCTGGAGAACTACTCATTAAGGTTAAGGCGGCATCAATTTGCGGAACGGATATTGGGATCTATGACTGGACTCCCTGGGCGGCAGATCATATTACACCGCCGATCGTAATTGGACATGAGGTGTTGGGGGAAGTAATTGAAATTAACGGGGACAGTCCAAAAGTGGCCGTGGGAGATTTGATTTCTTCGGAAACACATATATTTTGCGATGAGTGTTATCAGTGCAAGAATAATCGCCGACATATCTGCGAAAAGATGAAGTTGTTTGGAATCGGGAGAAACGGCGGATTTGCCGAGTACGCGACGGTACCAATTCGGACGAGCTGGAAAAATGATCCTTTGATCCCGATTGATTGGATGAGCGTACAAGAACCGTTTGGTAATGCGGTACACGCGGTGACAAAGGCCAGTGTGACTGGCAAGCGGGTGGTGATTTTTGGGATGGGACCAACGGGGCTAGCGGCCGCGGCGGTAGCTAAGGCTAAAGGAGCGAAGGAGGTTATTGGCGTTGATCCGGTTGAGTATCGCCGAAAATTAGGAGAAAAAATGGGATGTGATAAAGTGTATGAGAGCTTACCGGCTGAGTATGACAATGCTTGTGAGATCGTGATTGATATGAGCGGGTTTCCTCCAGCGATAGCTAGAGCATTTGATGCGGTAAGAATTGGGGGAACTTTGATGGCATTCGGAATCCCCAAAACAAAAATTGAGGTGGACTGGGGGAAATACTTGATTAATAAAGAATTAACAATCTTATCGGTATTCGGACGACATATCTGGGAGACATGGGAACAAACCACAGATCTGCTAAAATCGGGAAAAATAAACCTTGACCCAATTATCACCCACCGCTTCCCACTTTCTGGGTTTGAGGAGGCGATGAAAGTAATGAAGTCGGGACAAAGCGGGAAAATTGTTTTAACACCATAAAGGAGAACATATGCGACCATGGGAAGATCCAAATTTGATAGTTCCAGAGAAAAAGGTAGTTGAGAGCGCCCAGGGAGCGTGGATTATCGTTAACGGGAAGAGGGTATTAAATCTGTGCTCGAATAATTACTTGGGACTGGCGGGAGATCCAAAAATTGGACAAGCAGCAATTGGGGCGATTAAAAAATACGGAGTGGGGCCGGGAGCGGTACGAGCCTTGTCGGGGAACAGTATCCTGCACGAAGAGTTGGAAACTAGATTCGCAAAATTTAAGCACACAGAGGCGGCACTGGTAGTTCAAGGCGGGTATATCGCCAATTTGGTGGCAATCCAGACTTTGATGGGCAAAGAAGACATTGTCATTTCGGATGAACTGAATCATGCCTCAATTATTGATGCAATCCGGCTGGCTGGGATCAAGAATAAATTTATTTATAAACATAACGAGATGGCAGATTTGGAAGCCAAGTTGAAAGAAGTGGGGGTAACGGATAAACAAGTAATGATTGTGACGGACGGGGTGTTTTCGATGGATGGAGATATTGCGCGGCTCCCCCAAATTGTGGAACTAGCGAAAAAATATAACGCGATTACAGTTGTCGATGATGCCCACGGAGAGGGAGTGCTCGGGAATGGGCGAGGAATTGTCGAACACTTTGGACTACATGGACAGGTTGACGTGGAGGTTGGAACACTTTCGAAGGCGTTTGGAGTAGTCGGGGGAGTGATTGCCGGGAAAAAGCAAGTGATTGATTATTTGCAAACCAAAGCAAGACAGTTTTTGTTCTCAACGGGAATTTCGATACCGGATGCGGCGGCCTTGATCGCGGGAGTGACATTACTTGAAGAATCAGATGAATTAGTAAAAAAATTATGGGAAAACGGAGATTATCTAAAAAGTGAGTTTAAAAAGGCGGGATTTGATACGGGAGTGTCAGAAACACCGATTACCCCCGTTATGATCGGAGAAGAAACGAAAGCCATTGAGTTTTCGCGAGAACTTTTTGCGGAAAACGTATTTGCGACTCCCATCAAATTCCCGATGGTGGCATTGGGGAAGGCCAGAATCCGGGTGATGCCGTCGGCGGCCCACAGCAAAGAAGATTTGGATACGGGAATTGCCGCGTTTACTGCGGTCGGAAAAAAATTGAAAGTGATCTAACTAACAGAGACTTCGGAGAGCAAGACGCCTTCGCAGATTAGGCCGCGGTTTTTGAATTCGGCGTTTAGTTCTTCTTTGAGCTGAGATTCGAGGACGGCACGAGAGTTTTTGACATCGAGAGAATTCACTTGAGTAAAGATGGCGGAAATTTTACTCCGGCTAAAGGGGCGGACGACTTTGCTGACAAAATGTTCGCCAATATTCTCCCAGAGCTCGGGAGAGTTGGCTTTGTCAATTTTGAAAAGAATACTGCCTTCAACCTGGACTTCTTTGCCGTCTTTGGTACTGGTTTTGATGGGCTCATCCCCCAGCATTTCTCTATTCCCGAGATCAAAGCCCTTGTGGATAGTGTATTCGAGAACTTGGGCATTAAAGAGTTTGGCGATCTGCCAAAAAGGAATTTTGAGATGAAGGCCGGGACCATAGACGTGTTTGAGAACGCCGCGACCGCGATCGTAGACACAGGCGACATGACCAGGAGGAACGGAGATGAAAAATCCCCCCACTACTTCGTCAGCCAAGAAAGAAACAACCAGGTTGTCGAACATACAGTTGTTATTCTAACACTTTTTGGATGAATCAAGAGGCTAAAGGCGGCTGGTTCGAGGCGGGGGGAGGGATTGGCCCTCCTTCGCCTTCGGCTACGGACGGGCGAGGGGTAAAACGATCAAAAAGCTTTTTGCCCCAGTCTTGAATAATCCGGAAGGTCAGGTAGATGGCAGAGAAGGCTAGGCTGGCAATAATAAAGAGTTTTTTGCCGGCGGGGAGAAAGATAAAAATGAGATAAGAGCCAAGAGGAAGAACAAGCTGGAGAAGGGCTTTGTTTTTGCGGGAAACAGGTAAAGGAGAGCGAAGAGCGGAGAGAACCTCGACGAGAAAAATCATAAGGGATTGGACGAGGTTAAGCGTGCTATTGGTGTGACTGAGATCATATTTATTGAGAAACATCAGATTAATGTGCTCGGGGCGGGGCATAAAATCATAGAGAAGATAGTAATCGGCACCTTCTAAACCGGTAGTAAAAATGCGATAAAGCATGAGGATGATCGAAACTTGAATAATCATGTTAACGGTAGTGGCGATAACGGTTCTAGCGTTGCCGCGCATGGTTTGTTTGATCTCGGCACGAAGGCGGATGGGTTCATGAGCATAAATGCGCTTGAGTTCGGCGACATGATTAACAATTTTGGTTTTTTCGTCTTCGCTGCGTTCTCCGGCGAGCGTAAGTGGGAAGGTAAGAACACGAATCACGAGGGAAAAAATAATGACCGCGATACCCATGTCGGCTAGTTCGGGGGAAAGGCCGGAGAGAAGGGAGTAGAGACCGACCAGGACATTAAAAAAGGGAGCGTAGATGTAGGTTTCGAACATAATATGGATTATAGACGATAGAAATTAGGTTGTTGTTTGTTGGATAATTTGGGTGGTAGAGATGGCGGGGTTGAAGTCGTGAACGACGACTAAATGTCCGCCATATTTTTCGGCAAGGAAAGTTTTACTTTTGAGATGAAGAGAGTGGGAGCTAATGGCATAGAGATCAGGGCGGATGGCAGACATCAGCGAGTCGAAGGCGGCAAAGTTATTAAAGTTGGCATCGAGGGCGAGCACATAGTCAACGTGGGGAGAAACTTTCTGACAGCGAACTAATTGGGATTTGACAGGACGACCCTCCCCTTTTAGAGCGCGGGCTCGTTCATCACTTTCAACGGCAACGATTAAGATATCGCCAACAACTTTGGCTTTGGTAAGAAAATTAATGTGTTCCTGATGAAGAAGATCAAAAAAACCTGTAGCCAGAACGATCTTTTTTCCTTGGGCGTGAAGCTTTGCACAAACAGGAGCAATGGTGGTAATAGTATAAATCATGAAGCTATTTTAGCAGGGAAAGTTTGTGTAGGATGAAGCGGCCGGGATCGCGGGGATGGAAAAAGGCAGAATCGGGGGTAATCAATTCACGGGTAATTTTCCCGCGCATATAGGCAAGCTGGAGGTGATAAGCCAGGGATTCAATTAAATTAATAGTGGGTGATGGATGATTAGTGAGCGAAGTGAGAGGAGGAAGAGAATAGTTGGGGAGATATTGCTTGATCCAAGAATTGGCGGCGAGGAGACTTGAATGAGTGTCGTAGGGATCATAAAGAGGAAGGGCTTGAATGAGTTCGTAGGCGGTGTAGAGATTTTGTTTAACGGGGGGCAAGAGATAACTCGTGGGGGTCAAGTAAAGATTGAGGCAAAGTTTGCCAGAATTAGATCGAGAATGAGGCGTGCGGCGAAGACCCAGGAAAGAGGTAAAGAGAGTAAGAAAGAGACGAGTGGTCCAGAGCCGACCAGGAGCGGTAACGATCAAAAAATCAATGTCGGAATCACCATTGGTGTTACCAAGGGCCAGCGAACCAGTTAAATAAATAGCTAAAACTCCAGGAATAAAAGAGAGGAGTCGGCTGAGCTTGTCAGCGCGAGCATACAAAGGGAGAGAGAGACGGGTACGACGGAGGCGGCGAGAAACAAGGCTAGACCGATGAGGGAGAAAATAGTAATCACCGATTTGACCAATCAATTTTTGTTCAAGCAACGAGTGGAGAGTGCGAGTGAGAGCTTGAGGTGAGAGAGAAATACCCAGAAGACGAGAGTGAAGTTCGGCAAAAGTGAGAGGAAAGCCGAAGTGGTCGGAATAGGTAAGAGTAGCCAAAATGGCTGACTGGGGGGTCATTTGGCCTCGGGGAATTTGGCTAGCACTTGGGAGACGCCGGCTTCGAGAGTTTTGGTGATCGAATTAATGGAAGAACCATTGTTAATGGCATTAACGGCATCTTCATAATATTTGATAAGTTGGTCGTTAATCCCCTCGTCTTGGGTGCGACTAGTCAAATACCACGATTGATAGTTGGGAGCTTGACTAATGTAGGGGCTAACGAGAGGGTCATCCATCAAAAGAGTGGCCATGCTAATCAAGGGATAGGGCTCGCCGATAGTGTGGATCAGACTTGCGGCGGCGTACATTTTTTGAAGGACTTCGGGAGTACTTAAATATTGGATAAATTCCCAGGCAGCGGCACTATTGGCACTACTGGCCGGGACAGCTTCCATCCAGTAGGAACCCCAGGTGACTTGAGTGGCGGGGAGAGAGGGAGCGGGAGCTACCCCAAATTTGAGATCGGGGTTGATGGCTTTGATCTCAGCAACCTGCCAAGAGGGAGCCAAAATCATGGCTACGGTGCCGGTCGCAAAGGCATAAACTGAGTTGGGTTGGCTGGCATCCCAAGATTTGTCGATGGTACTAAAGAAAGTATAAAAAGTAAGGGCGTCTTGGACAGCTTTGCTGGCTGGCGCGGCAGGAGTTCCGGCGCTTTGCAGAGTCAAGAGCCCCAAGATGTCGGACCAGTGTTCGACATTACCGGTAGTGCCCATGGCGGCACCCGCGCGTTCGATGATTTTGGTTTCGGGATTGGTCACGGTCAAGCTGACAGCCAATTTGCGAAAGGCGTCCCAATCGGTCGGAGGAGTAGCACCAAGTTCAGTTAACATTTGTTGGTTATAGAGTAAGGCCAAACCATCAATACCGAGCGGGAGAGCATAAATTTTCCCCCCAACAACAGCGTTTTGGGTGACAACGGGATAATAATCATCGAGAGTACTCAGGGGAAGGGTTGAAGGTGCGGGAGTGAGGGAAGAGCGTAACATGGGCAACCAAGTATTGTGAATACGGGCAATATCAGGCGCTGTATCGATAGCGGCACCATCGGTACTACGGCGAGTGATGGCAGAAGTAAGGCGGGAACGGTAGTTTTTGGGGCTTTGCATGGTGTAGTTGATTTTGATGTTGGGATGAGTTGCTTCGTAGCTGGCGATAACTTCCTGCATGACAGAGGCTGGTTCCCAAAGTCCCCAGTAGGTAAGGGTGATAGGACCAGAACTTTTTTTGAATTTGGGAAGAACGACGAAGAATAATAAGACTAAAAGCAAAATGGCCCCGCCAAGAAGTACTAGGGGGACTAAATTGCGAAAAGGACTACCCTGGATGGGAAGACTCGGGGAAGGAGGAGGGGGTGGAGTTACAGCGGGCGAAGGAGGAGCCTGATAGACTGGGACAGGGGGAGGATTGGCGGGAGAAGAGGAAGGGGCAGGAGCAACCGGTTGGGCGGAGTAGACTTTGGCGGGATCAGGAAACTTGGGCATAAGAATGATGGATAGTTTATAGTGAAGTAATTGCAAGTAATATGATATCAGAATGAAGAAGAAGCGAAAACCAGAAAAGCTGGGGGTTGTTCGGGTGGGAAGTTTTTTTGTGCTCGGGGTGGTTTCGGGGGTGATGGGACTTATATGTGTGGCGCGGCTAACTTGGCATTCCAAGTTTTATCCAGGGGTAACGGTAGCAGGGGTAGAGATTGCAGGCATGAATAGAGAACTGGCCAAACTTAAGTTGACAGAAATAAAAGAAGCCGTGAAATTCGAGATTGAAGCCAGTTTGAATGAGGCTTATCGTTATGGGAGAAGATTCCAAATCGGGGATTATTTGTTACTTTTGATTAACAAGAAAACAAATTTCCCGCTGGTTATGGCCGAGGGAAAGACAGAGAGTAGGGAAAAATATGTTTTTCAGATAGCGGAAGCGATCGAAATTCCCCCGATTGAACCAACAATTGAAATGGTGGAGAATAAGATCAGAGTAATTAATGGAAGTGACGGAATAGTCTTGGATGAAGTCGAGTTGGAGAGAAGAATTCGAGAAAGATATTCCCAATTAGGGACGGAGGTAATAGAGATACCGACCAAAATAGCCGAAAGACAACTTTCAACGGAAAAATTGGATCAATTGAAAGCACGAGCTGAGATATTGGTAAAAAAGAAATTACAGTTAACCTTGGATGATGAAAGAATTCAACTAGAGGGGGCGGAGTTGATCCATTTTTTGGACACTACCGGAAGCGGCGAGGAGATCGACCGAAAGGTCATTGGGGAGTATGTCTTGGGATTGGGGGATAGTTTGAATCGAGTCCCACAAGACGCCAAGTTTGAGTTTGTGGAAGGAAAAGTAAAGGAGTTTGCACCAGGAAAGGAGGGGGTGGAGGTTAAAACCCAAGAGACGAGCACAAGCGTCACAATAGCTGTCAGAAAATTGTTACTAGAGGAAAGTAAAGAAGAGATCGTTGAAATTGCAGTAGTTAGGACACCACCAAAAATAACAACTGATAAGGTAAATGAACTGGGGATCCGCGAACGAATCGGTCGCGGAGAAAGCTATTACGCTCACTCGATTGCTAACCGGATTTATAACGTGGGTTTGGCGAGCTCGCGGGCTAATTCGACGTTAATCCCTCCAGGTGAGGAGTTTAGTTTTAACCGAGCAGTCGGCGAAATCACGGGAGCGAGTGGGGCGGGGAAGTCGATGAAAAAAGCTATGCCGAAGTTTCTTTTGAGTTTGCTAAAAAATTAAAGGAAAAAAATCCGGATTTTTTTATTATGTTGGCCGGATTTGATGCATCGGCGCCATCGTGGGCGCCG
>Ga0075656_119_pt2 | contig 9426 bp, 10 predicted proteins | sample RifGroA1_FD_68401 | JGI IMG/M metagenome (GOLD analysis project Ga0075656, IMG submission 68401) | Microgenomates bacterium GW2011_GWA1_46_7 | reverse complement strand
GGGGGGCATTCCTCGGCGCTTTTGCATATTCTGGGGCTGGGGGCAATCTCAATCTCTCCCAAAGCTACTACATCAAAGAAAAAGGTTTGGGTATGGGTAAATATGGTATCGGTATCAAGGCCCTTTTTTCTAGTCAGCGTCCTCATCGGATTGATGGTTCCTTTTTTACTTTGTCCGGCAGCAATCTTTCTCGCTGGGCGAGGTGGTGGCGGCTTGTTTGTACCGAACACGCCATCGTTTTTTGGGGGATCGGCCTATTTACCATTCTCATGTTGAGCTTACTCTCGATGGCTACAGCTTACGGTACCAGTACTAGCGGGGGACTTAACTTTTTCTTCACCGAAGCCACCATGATTGGAAACTCAACTTATCCTTGGGTCGGCTCTCTTTTTGCTCTCGTTGGTGCCCTCATGCTCTTTACCACTCAGCTCGGGGTGTTGGAATCCGCTTCTCGTATCATTGCCGAGAATCTGCTCTTGCTCAAATACCGTCATAACGAAGAAGTCCATGCCTCCAAAATGTTTTATATCGTTTTATGGTCCGAGTTGGCTTTTAGTGTGGTCTTTTTATTCACTGGCGCCACCGAGCCACGGGCCATCCTCACTTTGGGAGCAATCCTCAACGCCGCCGCAATGATGATTGCTTTTATTCTCATTTTTTTGCTAAATACCAAAGCCCTGCCCCGCCTTATTCGCCCCAATTTCATCCGTCGATTTGCACTCCTTTTAGCCTTTAGTTTCTTTGCCTATTTTGTTACCCAAACCATTAAAGGAGCTTTATGACCACTTTCGTTATCAAAAGTGATGGAACTCGGGAAGTTTATAGTGAAGAAAAGATTCGTGCTTCAGCTACTCGCGTAGGTGTTCCCCAACCTTTGCAAGCTGCGATGTTAGAAACTATCCGCGAACGGCTCTACGACGGTATCAAAACCAGCGAAATTTTTGACCTCATTCGTGAGTTTTTACGCCAGTCCGATTCTCCCTATTTAGCTATTAAATATAATCTCAAATCCGCTCTCGCTGAACTCGGTCCCTCCGGTTATCCCTTTGAGAAATATGTCGCCATGTTGTTAGTCGAAGATGGTTATACCTGCCAAGTCAATCAGACTATTCCAGGGGCTTGTGTCACTCACGAAGTCGACATTGTCGCCACCAAAGATCCAACAACTTATTTTATTGAAGCCAAATTCCATCAAAATCCCTCTCAACGGACCGATGTCCGGGTGACCCTATATATCAAAGCCCGTTACGATGATTTGTCCGCTGCCTACTCAGAAAAACTCACTCGTCCCTGGATCGTCACCAATACTCGGTTTTCCACTGACGCCATCAAGTACGCCGAATGCCAAAAAATTAAACTCACTAGTTGGGGCTATCCCAAAGGTGAGGGGATCGTGGATCTGATCGAAAAAACTCATCTCCACCCAATCACCATCCTCGAGGGCTTAACCATTCAAGATCGACAGCGGCTTTTCGCTGCCGGAGTCGTGACTTGTCGCCAATTGCTTGATCCGCAAAACCGCTCCCTCCTCCCTCAGTCGTTTATTACTCGCGATCTGCCAATGGTAGCTGAACTATGTCATCATCAAAAGTAATCATTCGTTTTCTTAACATTGCCGTTATTCTCCTTTGCGCGCCGATTTTCTGGATGGCTTTCAATGAAGGGGGTAAATGGATTGGTTTAACTAAGGTTCCCGTTGAAGTCGTGGGGACTGGGTCCATGTATCCTTCTCTTTTTTGGGACCCCGCTAATGTATCGACGCTTCACCGGAATTACTTTTTTGGGTCAGACCTATTTCCGCCGCCCCCTAGCTTACGGAGATTTGGTTACCTTTGCGAGTGCTACTACCCGAAATATCTTGGCTCAAGAGGGCAAAAATCCTCATTCTGGTTTTATCAAACGAATTATTGGCGTTCCTGGTGATACCATCGAATTGCGCGATGGTTATGTCCTCAAAAACGGCACTCCCTTGCCCGAACCTTATATCAACACGCCTCGCTCAACCTATGGTGGTTCTACTCTCCCCGATTGCCGTCCGCTCCAGGTTGGTCCTGGCCAATACTTTGTCTTAGGAGATAATCGCAAAGTTTCCTCTGACTCCCGTTTTGAACTAGGTCTCGTTAGCGATCAAGACATTTCCTTTATTCTGCCGTATTCCGAGCAATCGTCTTATCAATCACTTTGGCGAGACCCAAGCCGTGACCAAGAACTTGTGGGGACTCCCACCCTCAATACCAACGAGTTTTACCGTTATCTAACCAACTTGCGCCCAACGCCCAAACTCAGCCAATCATCCGCTCGGCGGGCTCAAGCTTTATTAACCAATCCCAAGACTACCTATTCCATGGAGCAGGCTATTTTGGATGTTGGTTACTCCAACGTTATCTTGGGAGAATTTATTACCTATGGCCACTACTCCGCCGAAGAACTCTACCAAAACTTGCTCTCGCAAAGTAATACTGCTCAGCAACTCAAAAATTCTGACTACGATGATATTGGTCTGGCGATCAAAACCGGCGAAGTCAATGGCTGTCCCACTCAGATCATCGTTGGGCACCTGGGTGGATACCTGCCCGCGACGTATGAAGCCTCGGTGGTCGAGAGTTGGCAAAAATCCAAAGATAGCTTGATTTCCGTCCTTGCCTCCTGGGAAAAGGGTGTTGAGTATAATCAACTGGACCAAAGCAAACTAACCGAGTTGCTCGTTTTGCTTCGCCGGCGTTTGGCCCTTGCCGAAGAGGTTCTCTCAGTCATGAGTCGGCGGGAGTGGTTGAGTGACACTCAAAAAGCAAAAATCTCGGCCGATCAACAAGACGCCGAGCGGATTAATCAGCTCGCAAACGAACTCAATCAAGAATAATTATGTTCAAAACAATTCTCTCTCGTCCCATCCTCGCCTATTTTCGTATCTTGGCTGACCGCAAACTCCGGCAAAACCCGAAAGCCTTGATTATTGGCATTACCGGCAGTGCCGGAAAAACCAGTACCAGCCTGGCTCTGGCTCAGATTTTAGGCCAGAAAGGGACTGTTAAACATAGCCTTCATGCCAATTCCGAATCTGGTATTCCTCTCGATATTCTGGGTTTATCCCCCCACAATTATTCTCCGTTTGATTGGTTAAGACTAATATTTTTGGCTCCATTCCGACTCCTTACCCGTGAACACTTTCGCTACTACATTGTTGAGATGGGAGTGGACTCTCCGTTTCCACCCAAAAACATGGGTTATCTTCTTCGTTTTATTAAACCTGATCTCGCCATTATCCTTAATGCCTCAATCTCTCACGCCTTCGCTTTTGACTCTCTGATCAAAGACCGTGATCCGAAAAGGCGGCGAGCCAAACTTCAAGCCCGTATCGCCCAGGAAAAAATGCAGCTCGCTCTCGCGGTCCATTCTCCCGGAACCGCTGTGGTTAACGCGGATCAAGCAGATTTTCTACCCTACTTACCCCAACTGTCCGCGCGGCTGCTTACTTTTGGTACTTCCGCACGTTCAAATCTATGTTTTACCCTGCCCGTCATTTCCCGTGCCGGATTTCGTCTTGACTTTACCTACCAAAATCAAACCTACTCTCTCCAATTAACCGATATTTTCTCCGCCCAGTATGGTTACACTTTTGCCGCCGCGATTGCTGCTAGCGCTGCTTTGGGTATCCCTCCAAAGCACAGTCTTACCGCTCTCACAAATTACCACGCTCCCGCCGGTCGTCTCCGTCTTTTGGATGGGAAAAATCACACTCACATTCTAGATTCTAGTTATAACGCCTCTCCAGTTACCATGCTCGAAGCGCTCCAGCTTTTGTCCAAACTGGGTGGCCGCGCCAAAAAAATCGCCGTTCTCGGTGACATGCGTGAACTTGGGTCTTCCAGTAAACACGCACATCAACTTTTGGCTGATCAAATTATCCGTTACAGCAACGAAGTCCTTCTTTTTGGCCCCGAAACTCTCACTTATACTCTGCCCAGGCTCAAAACTCGTCACTTCCCCGCTCACCACTTCACCTCGATGTCCAGCTTAAATCAATTTCTTCTTTCTGACCTCACTCCCAACGCTTGGATTTTGGTCAAAGGCTCTCAAAATAATATTCTGCTCGAACGCGCAATCCATGCTATTTTGGCCAATCCTAGTGACGTTAATCTCCTCTGTCGCCGCGGTGCTTACTGGGATCAAATCCGGCAAAATACTCCTTGATGTGCTATACTATCCCTTGTTAAGTCACAGTATTAATAGGAGGATGGTATGACCAATCTCAAACACAAGCGGTTAGAACTCCCTGACCTTCCCTACAAATACGACGCCCTCGAACCAGTTATTTCCAAAGCCATCATGACCTTGCATCATACCCGACATCACTTGGCCTATGTGACCGGAGTTAATGCTGCCATGGATAAACTCGAAAAAGCTCGCGCCGGTGAAGGACTTGAAATCGATTACAAAGCGGTCATGCGCGATTTTTCTTTCCACATGAGTGGGCACAAATTGCACAGCATTTTTTGGAAAAATTTACGCAAGTCCAGCAAAGACAATGCTCCCACTGGCTCCCTGCTAGAAAAAATTAATGAACAGTTCGGTAGTTTCACCGCTTTCCAAACCGAATTTGCCGGAGCCGGTAAAAGTGTCGAAGGCTCTGGTTGGGTAGCTCTTATTCAAGATGGCGACGACTTGCACATTATTCAAATCCAAAATCACAACCTTCTCTCTGTGCTTGAAACCAAGACTTTGTTAGTTTTGGATGTTTGGGAACATGCTTATTATCTCGATTACCAAAATGATCGGGGTAAATATGTGGACGCTTTCTGGAACATTATCAACTGGGATGATGTCGCTGCTCGCCTAGCCTAATTTTCGTGATAAAATTAATCAGTTCTATTCGGGGATTAGTTTAACGGTAGAATTCGCCGATGGGGTCGGTGAGACGGGTGTTCAATTCACCCATCCCCGACAAATATATGAGTATTTTTCGCCTGCTTCATCGCCATCATCAAGACGATACTTTCCTCCGTAATTTTATTTTTGGAGTCGAGGACTCATTAGTTTCCACTGTCGGCCTTTTAGCTGGAGTAGCCACCGCCGATTTAACTGGCCGTGCAATCCTTACTACAGGAATTGTTTTGATTGTAGTCGAAGGATTTTCCATGGGTATTGGTAGTTTTGTAACCGAAGAAACCACCGAAGAGATGACTGGCAGTACTCCCCATCCGCTTTTAGCTCTCAAGGGCGGATTAATCATGCTTTTCTCCTATATTGTCGCCGGCTTTATCCCTCTTGCTCCTTACCTTTTTTTGCGCGGGTATCCCGCAATATTAACCTCGGTTATTAGCTCATTAATTGGTCTTTGGTTACTCGGTTACAGTACTGCCATTTGGTACCACAGACCTCGTCCCATTCGGCGGGCCACTCGTATGTTTTTGTTAGGCGGTTTTGCTGTCTCGATCGGTATGCTCATTGGCAATCTCTTCCACCTCTAGTACAATAGCCCCCATATGTTGACTTGGCTTAAAACCCATAAACTCGTTGTTGGTCTTATTCTTTTGGCCATTATTTTTGGTATCTATCGTTTTATCAACACTCGCCAAGTCAGTTACGAAGAATACACGGTAACTCGGGGCAATATTCAAGAAACCCTCGAACTTTCCGGTGAAGTCGACGCCGAAAAATATGCTACCCTCCGCTTCCTCACTGGAGGTTTAACTAGCTACGTCGGCGCCCAAGAGGGTGATTCGATTGCCAAATGGCAGACTCTCGCCAGTCTCGACAGTCGTCAACTTCACAAAGTCCTCGAGCAAAAACTCAATCTCTATGCCATCGAACGTGGTGAATTTGATCAAGGGCAAGACGATTATCAAAAGAACATTGATGATGGTGATATCGATCAAGAACTGCGTCGACTTCTCGAAAAAAATCAATATCAACTCGACAATACCGTCAAAGATGTAGAATACCAAGATTTAGCTCTCAAGCTCTCCCGGATTTACTCCCCCATTTCTGGGATTCTTGTCGAATCACCTTCTGTTTCTGCCGGTTCGATTGTTGCCGCTACCGACAAATGGGTAGTCGTCGATCCTCTAAGCTTACAATTCGTTGCCGATCTTGACGAAACCGAACTAGTTAGAGTCCATTCCGGTCAATCCGTCCAAATTACCCTCGACGCTTTCCCTGATAAAATTTATTCTTCCTCAGTCGGTTCCATTTCTTTTAGTCCCAAAGAAACTACGACTGGCACGGTCTATACCATCAAAATGCCTTTGTCTGCCTCTGACCTGGCAGATCTTCGTCTGGGTTTAAACGGCACCGCCGCCATCATTCTGTCCCGCAAAGACGACGCCGTCTTGCTTCCCTCGGCGGCCGTGACTACCCTCGACGGCAAGACTGTCGTCTACGTCAAATCGGGGAATAAATATCTAGCCAAAACCGTGACGACGGGCATCGAAAACAATGGACAAATCGAAATTGTCAGCGGTATGGCCGAAGGCGAACATGTCTACCAAGAAAAATAAGACCTCTCCTGATTCTGTTTTATCCCTCTTTCATGTCAGCAAAGATTACCAATTAGGAGATGAGACTCTCCGTGTCCTCGATGACGTTTCCCTCGAAATCAAATCCGGTGAATTAGTCGCCATTATTGGTCCCTCTGGAAGCGGCAAGTCAACCCTCATGCATATCATGGGTCTTTTGGATCGGCAGAGCAAGGGTACCGTCACTTTGGCCGGTCGCGATGTTTCCGATCTTTCTGAGGCCGAAGCTGCCCGTTTGCGCAACCACTATGTAGGTTTTATTTTCCAGCAATTCAATCTATTGCCTAGGACTTCCTCTGTCGAAAATGTCCTTTTGCCTACCATATATAACGGAGGCGATGCCAAACTTTTGCAGCAAAAAGCCATCAAAATTTTGAGTGAACTGGGTTTAGACCAACGTTTAGGCAATTATCCCAATCAGTTGTCGGGTGGTCAGCAACAACGGGTAGCCATTGCCCGCGCTCTCATTAACGATCCAGCCGTTATTTTCGCCGACGAGCCAACCGGCAATTTAGACAGCAAAAGTGGCCACGAAGTGGTAGAAATTTTAAAGAATTTAAATAAACAGGGGAGAACCATTGTCATTGTGACCCATGATCCAGAACTCGCCAAAATGGCCCACCGCATCATCCACATCTTTGATGGTCGCATCAAAAGTGATAAAAGGAAAAAACTATGAACTTCGCGGTTATCGCCCGCACCGCTTCAGTCTCTATTTTACGCAACAAAATGCGTTCTGTTCTCACGACCTTGGGAGTAGTGATTGGTGTTCTCTCTGTCATTCTCCTCACATCGATTGGCAATGGCCTCACCGTCTTTGTTGAAGATCAATTCAAGACCCTAGGATCAAACCTACTGATTGTCAGTCCCGGGGAAATTGTCAGTGAAGAAGGGGGATTCAATCCGGACGCCGCCGCACTCTCACTCTCTACTTCCAAATTATCTTTGGCCGACGTTTCGACTCTTGAACGAATAGGCTATCCCCTAAAAGATGTGGCTCCCGTGATTGAAGGTTCAGGTGAATTTAGGAGCGACCAAGGGAAACGCAGTGGTTTCATTATGGCAACTACCCCAGCCTATTCCACTCTGCGTAATACCAAAACTACCAAAGGCCGCTTTTTTTCGGAAGCCGATGTCTCAAGTAACCGGAAAGTTGCCGTGATTGGCAGCAAGATTGCCGACAAACTCTATTCCGGTGAGAATCCGGTGGGTCAAAAAATTACCATTAACCGTATCCGCTTCGACATTATCGGTGTCGCCGAACCGAAAAGCAGCGGTAGTTTTGGCGGACCGGATATCGATAGCGCCATTTATCTACCGATTACCACCGCCCGAACCGCTCTCGGATTCGACAAAATTTCCATGATTCTTGTCCAGGTGGTTGACGAACAAGAAATTGATCGGGGCAAAGAAAAAATCGCCGTCGCCCTAGCCAAACGCTTAAATCCCGAAGATTTTTCGATCACCGACCAATCGGAAATTCTCGAAACTATTCAGACCATTTTAAGTACTCTGACTGTCGGTTTGGCCGGGATTGCTGCCATTTCGCTGGTAGTGGGTGGAATTGGGATTATGAATATCATGCTGGTGGCAGTCTCCGAGCGCACGCGGGAAATCGGTTTGCGCAAAGCTTTGGGGGCTACTCCCAGTAACATTATGGTGCAGTTTTTGATCGAGTCAGTCGTTCTCTCGACATTGGGGGGAATGATTGGGATCATCTTAGGTGTGCTTGGGACTTTTGCTATGCGCCGTTTCTTCCCCGCGACTCCTGCCCTCAATTCCATCCTTCTGGCATTCGGGGTGTCCCTGGCTACCGGAGTCATCTTCGGTGTCTTCCCCGCCAGAAAAGCCGCCGCTCTCAACCCCATCGATGCTCTTCGTTATGAGTAGGGGTATACTAAACTACATGAGATTCTTTCTTGTTTTCCTTATCCTTACCGGATTAACCTACGGTGGCTATCTCCTTTATCGGCAATCCACCTATTCTTCCTCCCCCCCACTTTTCCGTGCTCCCAGTTCAGATGGTATAACTCTCTCCGCCCCCGATCAATTGTGGCAAAATCTCGAATCAGTTTTGGGTGAGAGTATCAATCGCGGAATTACCGGAGTCACAAATTTGGCCAATCAGGTGAGTGGCGGCACGGCCGAACCCATCATTAATCAAGCCATTTCTGATCTGCAACAAAAAATTAAAGATCTCCCCCAAGATCAAGCTCAAAAACTCCAATATAATTACTGCAAAACAGTTGTAACCGAGTACGAAAATGATAACCAATAGACGGCTTGGCGCTCACGTTTCTTGTGCCGGTGGTTTGACCAAGGCAATTACCAACACTTTGGCGATCGGTGGGAATGCCATGCAGATCTTTGCCGGTCCCCCCCGCATGTGGGCGCGAACTCTCTATTCTTCTTCGCTCGCCTCCTCCTTCCGGCTGTCAGTTCGTCAGCACGATCTCAATCCGGTTTATATTCACGCACTTTACCTAACCAATCTCGCGTCCGACAATCCCGAACTTGTTGCCAAATCGAAATCAGCGCTCATCATGGACTTAACCAACTCTGCCGCCATCGGCAGTGCCGGAGTGGTCCTACATATTGGCTCTCATCAGGGTAGGGGTTGGTCCAATGTTCAGGGTTATGTAATTTCTCAAATCAAAGAAGTCTTAGGTAACACTCCCTCTGAATCAATCTTGCTACTCGAAAATTCTGCTGGTCAGCAGGGGAAAATCGGTTCTCTTCTCGAACTAGGTGAAATTATAACTGCTCTTCCCAACCAACGCCTTAAAATCTGTCTGGACACTGCCCACGCTTTCGAAGCCGGCTACAACTTCACAACTGAGAATGGTTTGGAAATGTGGATCAAAGAAATAGAAACTACCGTTGGCTTGGACAAAGTTGAGCTCTTGCATCT
>Ga0075656_127_pt1 | contig 9456 bp, 8 predicted proteins | sample RifGroA1_FD_68401 | JGI IMG/M metagenome (GOLD analysis project Ga0075656, IMG submission 68401) | Microgenomates bacterium GW2011_GWA1_46_7 | reverse complement strand
CGGGCGGTAGCCAAAGATGATGACTTTGCCTTGAGGCATCCGGAAAATGGAGAGCTATATCGGATGGTAACAGCGAGAGAGTTATTTGGGGAGATCGTAAAATATGCCCACAAAAATGGGGAACCGGGAGTACTATTTTTGGATGAGGCCAATCGGACCAACCCAGTTCCACACTTGTATAAGTTAGAAGCGACTAACCCCTGTGGAGAGCAGTTTTTGGGACCATACGAAAATTGTTGTTTAGGATCAATCAATCTGCGCGAACATGTCAAAAAAATTAAGAATGATGGGTATGTGGTTGACTGGAAGAAGCTGGCGGAGACAGTCCAGCTGGCCACTCATTTTTTGGATAATGTGGTGGACGCGAACAAATACGTTTCGGCAGTACCAGAACTAGAAGAGGCAGCGCACAAGGTGCGTCGAATCGGCTTATCAGTCATGGGATTGTCGGACATGATGTATTTAACGGGAGTTAGGTATGGGAGTAATCGGGGATTGGAGTTGGCCAGCCAGATAATGGAATTTATCCGGTATCACAGCATGGCGAGTTCAATTGAACTAGCGAGAGTACGCGGGCCGTTCCCGGGGATTACGGGAAGCGTATATGACCCACAAAAAGTGACTTGGATAAACCCCAAACCATTGGTTGCCCATCGAACAGATTTTCACCGCCCTAGTATCGATTGGAAGAAACTACTAAGTGAGCTTAAAAAATATGGAATTAGAAATGGAGCCCAAACGACGATAGCTCCCACCGGGAGTATCGCGACAATTACGGGCTTAGAGGGTTATGGATGTGAGCCGGTATTTGCCTTGTCATACACACGAAATACTAGGGAAGGTGCGGAAACGGAAGGAAAAGAGTGGCGGGAAATGTATTACGAAAGCGAGTTGTTTAGCAAAAGGCTGGTAGCTCATGGCTTGTCCAAAACAGTCAGGAATCGGATTTATGAATGGGTGAGAGAGAATGGAGGAAGCTGCCAGAAACTTAAGGAAGTACCCAAAGAGATTCGAGAAGTGTTTGTGGTTTCCTCGGATTTGACGGTGGAGGAACATGTGAGGATGCAGGCGGTGATGCAGAAGTGGGTGGATAACTCGATTAGTAAGACCATTAATTTCCCCAGCACGGCCACGGCCGATGAGGTTGCCAAGGCTTACCAATTAGGGTGGGAGTTGGGACTCAAGGGAATTACAGTATATGTGGAAGGATCGAGGGAGCAGGTAGTGCTACAGAAAAAGGCAGGACCTTATGAGACTAGGGAACAAAAACAAGTGACATCAGAAGAGCTATGCCCTGAATGTGGAACCCCAATGAGAAAAGAGGAGGGGTGTTCAACATGCCCAGCGTGCGCGTATAGTAAGTGCGATAAATAAATCCTATGAGTAAACCAAAAATAGTGGAACCAAAGCTATCGAAAAATGCCCTGGAAGTAGCCCAAAAAAGGTATTTGCGGACGGATATGCGAGGAAAGACTGTGGAAACGGTGGGAGAAATGTTGTGGAGAGTAGCCTACCACATGGCCAAACCAGAAGTGCAATGGGCTTCAAACGGAATCGTAATGGAAGTGGCAACAAAATTTTATGAGCGGATGGTAGAAATGAAGATGGTTTGTGCGGGGAAAGCGATGTTTGAAGCGGGTAACCCGGGGGGAACGGGACAGTTGTCATCGTGTTTTGTGCTCCCTATCGAAGATTCGATCCAGACCATTTTTAAGACTTTGGGAGATGCGGCGGTAGTCCACAAAAATAATGGAGGGACGGGTTTTAACTTTAGCCCAGTTAGGCCGCACGGAGATAAGGTAAAAAATGTTCCAGGAGCTGCCTCGGGGCCCGTGGATTTTTTGAAAGCATATTCAGCGGCTCTGGCGCAGATTTTACAAGGAGCCAAGCGACAGGGGGCGAATATTGGGATTTTGAACGTGGATCACCCCGATATTGAAGAGTTTATTGAATTGAAAAGCCAAGATGGGACGATCAAAAATTTTAACGTCAGCGTGGGGGTGACGGACGAGTTTATGCAGGCCGTTGCAGAGGATAAATACTGGAACTTGGTGAATCCGAGAAATCACGAAGTAGTCAGGCGGGTGAAAGCCAAAACCCTGTTCAATAAAATTGCGGAAGCGGCCTGGAAAACGGGAGATCCAGGACTAATGTTCCTCGACACAACCGAGCGAAGTAATACGGTCCCTAATTTCGGCAAACTGGAGGCGACGAATCCTTGTGGAGAAATTGCACTGTTCCCTTATGAGTCTTGTAATTTGACCAGCGTTGATTTGGCGAGACACCTGAAAATAAGTCAAAAGTCAAAAGTCAAAAGTCAAAAGTTGGAAGGGGGATTACCAAGTTATGAGATTGATTGGGAAGAATTACGGAAAACAGTCAAGTTGGGGGTGAGATTTTTGGACAACATGATAGAAGTGAACAATTACCCAATCCCCGAACTAGAGGCGACGGTAAAAAATGGTAACCGACGGATAGGATTGGGGGTCATGGGCTTTGCTCATTTGCTGTTTAAGATGGGGATTTCTTATGCCAGTAATGAAGCGGTGAAGCTGGCAAAGGAACTATCAAAATTTATTTATGAAACGGCAGCGGAAGCGAGTGCGGAACTGGCGGAAGTCCGAGGAAATTTTCCTAATTGGGATTTGTCGATTTACCCGGCTAAAGGCCAGCCGATGCGGAATTGTGCTGTAACAATGGTGGCGCCGACCGGAACAATCTCGATTTTGGCGGATACTTCGAGTGGGATTGAACCAGTGTTTAGTTTGGTGACCATCAGAAGAACTTTTTATGAAGATGATAAGACCAATCACAGCACCAAAGAATTGATGATAGTAGATTCGGTGTTTGAGGAATACTTGGATGATAAACTCAAAACGCAAAAATCAAAAGTCAAAACTAAAACTCAAATCTTAAAAGCGATTGCGAAAGGGGACTATAGTAATCTCACGCTAGAGGAGCGGAAGATATTTGTAACCACACATGGGATTGAGGCGGAGTGGCACGTGAAGATCCAGGCGGCGTGGCAAAAGTATTTTGATAATAGTATTAGTAAAACGGTTAATTTTCCCAAACAAGCGACTGTTGAAGAGGTAAAAAAGGCTTATTGGCAGGCATGGAAAGCGGGATGCAAGGGGATTACGATTTACCGGGATGGAAGCAAAGACGACCAAGTACTCTCAACAAATGCTGGTGACCAAATTAATACTGAGATTTGCCCTGAATGCGGGGGCAAGCTCAATAAGCAGGACGGATGTAGTAAGTGTGTGGATTGTGGGTACAGCGTATGCGGATAAATAAAATTGTGAAGCGGGATGGAAGAATGGTCCCATTTGAGGTGGGTAAATTGACAGGAGCCATCGGGAAGGCGGGAGGGCAAACGGGTGAGTTTGCGATAGAGGAAGCAAAGAGGCTTTCGGAGATTACCGTGGCTTTGGTAGAAAAATCGCTCAAGAAAAATGAAATACCAGAGGTAGAACGAATACAGGATATTGTGGAGCAGGTACTGATGGCGGCGGGGCATTACAAAACCGCCAAAGCGTATATCTTGTATCGTCAGGCTAGAAGTGAAGAACGACGGGTAGAGCGGATTATTGGAGTTAAGGATGATTTGGATTTATCCCCTAATCAACTTAAGGTTTTACAAAGCCGATATTTATTAAAGGATGAAGAGGGGAGGGTGATTGAGACTCCCTCCCAACTGTTTCGTCGGGTGGCCAAGACTTTGGCTAAGGGAGAGGGTAAAAAAGTCGAAGATAATTTTTATGAGGTGATGTCACGATTGGAGTTTTTGCCGGCGGGAAGGACACTCAATAATGCTGGGACCCCCCAGTCACAGCTGGCCAATTGTTTTGTTTTGCCGGTTCTTGATTCGATTGAGGGAATATTTGAGAGTGTGAAACAGATGGCTTTGGTACATCAAACGGGGGGAGGAACGGGGTTTAACTTTAGTAAATTACGACCTAAAGGTGACGCGGTTACCAAGAGTAGTGGTGGGTTTGCGACGGGGCCGGTGTCGTTTATGAAAGTTTTTGATATTGCGACCAGACAGGTGATGCAGGGAGGGAAAAAACGGGGGGCGAATATGGGAATTCTCAATGTAGACCACCCAGACATTTTGGAGTTTATCACTTGTAAGAGCGAAACAGGAGAGATCGAAAACTTTAATATTTCGGTAGGGATTACCGATAAGTTTATGAAAGCTGTGGAAAGAGACGACAACTGGGAGTTGATCAATCCGCGCACAGGAAAGATTGTCCAGACTTTGCGAGCTCGGAGTTTGATGTCACAACTAGTAGCACATGCATGGCGGAATGGAGACCCAGGTTTGGTTTTTTTGGATCCAATCAATCGAAACAACCCATTACTCAAGAAATACGGAAGAATCGAGGCGACTAACCCATGTGGAGAGCAGCCCCTGCACCCATTTGATGCGTGTAATTTGGGAAGTATTAATTTGGCTAAGATGGTGATCCCAACTCAGTCCAAGATAGACTGGGAGCGACTAGAGTGGGTTGTTCGAACGGGAGTCCAGATGTTGGATAAGGTAATAGATGTATGTAAATATCCCCTACCTCAAATCACGGAGACGGTCCGGGCGAACCGACGAATTGGTTTGGGAGTGATGGGATGGGCGGATATGTTATACCAACTACGGACGGCATACGATAGTACTAAAGGGATAAAATTAGCGGAAAAAGTAGCCAAGTTTATTCAGGTGACAAGTTGGAGTGAGAGTGAGAAGTTGGCAAAGAGAAAAGGAGAGTTTCCAAGATGGAAAGAATCCGGCTTAAAAATGAAAACCCGCAATGTAGCGATAACAACGATCGCCCCGACGGGATCGATTTCGATGTTGGCTGACACTTCAAGTGGGATAGCACCGGTGTTTGCGCTAGCGTATACCAAGAATGTGGTAACCGAGGCGGGACTTAGGTATATCAATAAATATTTCGAGAAAGAATTGGCTGAAAGCGGGTGGGCAGATGGTGATGCGGAACACAAAGTGCGTGACCGGATTATCAGAGAAGTAGCAAACTGGGGGAGTTTGGCCAAAGTGAGCGGGGTGCCGGAGGAAGTGAAGGGGGTGTACCGCACGGCACATGACATTGCGCCGGTTTGGCACGTCAAGATGCAAGCAGCGTGGCAAAAATATACGGATAATGCGGTATCCAAAACGATTAATTTTCCCCAAAGTGCCACGATCGAGGAAGTGGAGTCGGCATACATGATGGCTTGGAAAATGGGATGTAAGGGAATGACGATCTACCGAGATGGGTCGAGAGAGACCCAAGTTTTGTCGATAGGATCGGACCGACCCGCCTTTGCTGAGGCTACGGTGGGTAAACAAATTATTCAGAGTAAGATTAGAACGGAAACGCTCAAGGAGCGAAGCCAAAAGTTAAAATTAAGTTGCCCGGAATGCGGGGGGAGGTTGGCTGTCGAAGAGGGGTGCAGTAAATGTTACGGATGTGGGTATAGCGTATGCAACGGATAATTTTGGCCAGTGGGAGTGCTAGACGCAGGGAACTGTTGGGGAGGTTGGGAGTTGAGTTTGAAGTCAAAGAATCGGGATATGATGAGACGGGAATAAAAACGGATGATCCGGCGGAGTTGGTGACCGAATTGGCGATCCAAAAAGCCTTGGCGGTAGCCAAGTTGGAGACGGATGCGTTAATCATGGGGGGAGATACGATTGTGGTAGTTAAGGGAGAGATTGTGGGGAAACCCAAGGATGAGGCAGATGCAGAGAGAATGTTGCGACTACTATCAGGGACTAAACACCAAGTGATTTCGGGGTTGGCCTTGGTGAATAGCTTAACGGGAGACCAACTGGCAGGGCACGAGGAGGGGGGAGTAAAGTTTAAGGAATTAACTGAGGCAGAAATTAATAAGTATGTAAAAAGCGGAATGTGGAAAGGGTTTGCAGGAGGATATGCCATCCAGGGTGCAGCAGCTCCCTTTATTGTCGAGCAGACGGGGAGTTTGTCGGCGATTGTGGGATTTCCGGTAGTACTGGCTACTGAGTTACTCGAACAAATGGGAGTGATGGTAGAAATAGATCCAATCGAACTAGAGATAGAAATAAAGAAAGAAATGGGCAAATGAAACAGGGTTTGATCTATGTGTTTACGGGGGAGGGGAAGGGAAAGACTTCTGCGGCGGTCGGGATTGCCGTTAGAGCGGCTTTACGGGGGATGAAGGTAGCAATTGTACAGTGGTACAAAGAGGAAAGATGGCCGATTGCAGAACACAAGTTGGGAGAGAAGTTCGGCAATATCCAGGTTTATCCGATGGGAGCTGGGTTTTACCAGTTGCCGAGCGATCATGCGATGCCGGAAGAGCATCAGCAGGCAGCGAGAGGAGCTTACCAAAAAGCCGAGGAATTAGTGGGGAAGGTAGAGGTGTTGATTCTGGATGAAGTTTGTAATGCGATTGGAGATAAGCTTGTGACGGAAATGCACGAAAATCAAGCATCCGTTTGATACGGGACGAATGGCCATTGCGGGACTAGATTTTTAAGCGGATTTTTGCCGTATAATGGAAGAATGGTTGATATCAAAAAAGAAGTTGAACCAGGGCGACAAACTTTGGGGGAACCAGAGATAAAAGCGGATAGGGAGGGGATGCAACCAGAGGTAGAGTCGTGGGTCACGAAGATCGAGAAAAAATTGGCGCGGGTGCCTAACCAAACACAGGATGTAACTGATGATTCGGTAGTAATCCAAAGCCCGCAGGCTGCTCAGCCACCAGTAACACTGCCGATTACTCAACAACAAATGCAAATAGGGAAGAAAGCAAAGCCGGAGTTGGGGATTGCCTGGCTGGTAACTTGGGCAATTCGCCAGATCAAAAAATTGACTAGAATTGGACGGAAAGTTAGACTGCAGGATTTGCCGGAGGCAAAATAATGCAAGGATTAGATCAACTATCAACGATCATGACAAACCTGGCTTATGCGTTGGTATTTTTAGCCTTGGGATTTTGCGGATTATTGGCTTTGGGTTACGCGTTTTTGCTGTGGATCCGTAATCGTAATAGAGAAGAATATAGTTTGTCATTTGTAACGTTAGAAGTGGCACTGCCCAGGGATAATGAGATCAAGATTGATGCAGCGGAGCAGTTGTTTGCCAGTTTGTACTCGGTAAAAAATGATGAATGGTACAGTTTTTTACTGTCGGAGCATGCGGTTTCGTTTGAGATCGTAGGAAAGAAAGAGGATATTCGATTTTACGTGTCGGTGCCGCATGAACTGATGGAGTTAGTGGAAAAGCAGATCCATGGGGCGTATCCGGGAGCAGAGATCAAAACGGTCGAAGAACCAACTATTTTTACCGAAAATGGGAAAGTGGCCTACGAAAGTTTGGTCAAAAGCCGAGCCGGGTATTACCCGATCCAATCTTTTCGTGATTTGGCGACTGACCCTTTATCCTCGATTACCTCGTTCTTGGCCAAGATACGAGAAGAGGAGGGAGCGATGCTCCAGGTGGTGGTATCCCCAGCTTCGCTTCGCTGGAGTAGCCGCGGGCAGGGATATATTAGTAAAAGCAAAAAGGATGAAAGTAATCCGGAAAAGGCGAGCTATACGGTGGACCCCAAGAGCTTGGAGGCGGTTGAGCGTTCGACAGGCAAGAGTGGATTTGAGGTGTCGATTAGGTTGGTTGTCAATGCACCAACCAAAGGTGAAGCCCAAACACTGCTAAAGCAATTTGCCGGGACTTTTGCCCAGTTTGCGGGTCCTTACAACAAGTTTGCAAAACAGAAAGTGTGGCTGAAGCGGCTGTTTATGATCGATTTTGTCTATCGCTATCAAGCGATGTTTAGGGGCAAGTCAATCTTGAATTCAGAAGAATTGGCCACGATTTTTCACTTTCCCAATAAACAGGTGGAAACACCCCACATTCATTGGCTAACGGCGAAAAGTGCCCCGGCTCCGGCGCAGATCCCGAACGAGGGACTGTATTTGGGGAAGAGCGTGTACCGGGGGATGTCGCGGAAAATATATATTTCGGAAAAAGATCGTGCCCGCCACATGTATATTATTGGGAAAACTGGGACGGGTAAATCAGAACTATTGATGGATATGATTTTGCAGGATATCAGAGCGGGGAAAGGAGTATGTTTTATTGACCCCCATGATACGGTAGAGAAAATTTTGGAGTATATTCCTCCGGAGCGGGCAGAGGATGTCATTTATTTTGACCCTTCGGATACGGAACGACCGATGGGATTGAATTTGTTGGAAGCGAGAACGGAGGAAGAGAAGCAGTTTGTGGCGAGTTCGATCATTAACTTGATGTATAAATTGTACGATCCTCACAAGACGGGGATTATCGGTCCTAGATTTGAACACGCGATTCGAAATGCCATGATGACGGTCATGGTGGAACCAGGCGCGACATTTATTGAAATTGTGCGGATTTTGACTGACCAAAAATTTGTGCAGGAACTGCTGCCCAAAGTGCAAGATCCGATTGTACGAAGGTATTGGACAGATCAGATTGCCCAGACAGCGGACTTTCACAAATCGGAAGTGTTGGACTATATCGTGTCAAAATTCGGCCGATTTATTACCGATAAAATGATGCGGAATATTATTGGACAGTCATATTCGTCGTTTGATTTCCGGAAAGTGATGGATGAGGGGAAGATTTTGTTGATTAATCTAGCCAAGGGAAGGATAGGGGAAGAAAACTCGGCTTTCTTGGGGTTGGTATTGGTGCCCAAGATCCTGGTGGCGGCCATGAGTCGGCAAGATATTCCAGAAAAAGATCGACGAGACTTTAATTTGTATGTCGATGAGTTCCAAAACTTTGCAACCCCCGACTTTGCCACGATTTTGTCCGAAGCCAGAAAGTACCATTTGAATCTAACGGTGGCGAACCAATTTATCGGCCAAATTGAAGAAGAGGTAAAAAATGCCGTGTTTGGAAACGTAGGCACTTTAATGTCTTTCCGGGTGGGAGTACAAGATGCTAACTTTTTACAGCATGAGTTTACCCCGACTTTTTCAGAGGCAGATTTGACCAATGTGGAACGATTCCATACTTTTGTAAAGACCATTGTAGATAATGAGCCGATGCCACCTTTCTCGATGGATTTGACTCGGGATATTGAGGCTGAGCGGAAGTTGGCTAACCCCAAATTGGCGGAGATGATCAAGAAATTGTCTCGGCTCAAGTACGGGAAGGATAAGAATATTTTGGAAGTGGAGATCGCTAAGCGGGCAAGGTTGTAAGACCTTGACATTTTGGGTTTAATTTGGGTAAATAAAAGAGTGAAGTCGTTAGTACAAAAACACGTTAGAGCGCTTGAGTTGAGGAAGCTGGGGTGGAGTTATTCCCAAATAAAAAAGGAATTAGGAATAGCTAAATCGACAGCAAGCAAGTGGCTTAATAAGTATCCTCTTACATATGAACAACTTGATAAACTACAATTTCACAACGAAAAAAGAATAGA
>Ga0075656_142_pt1 | contig 10801 bp, 7 predicted proteins | sample RifGroA1_FD_68401 | JGI IMG/M metagenome (GOLD analysis project Ga0075656, IMG submission 68401) | Microgenomates bacterium GW2011_GWA1_46_7 | reverse complement strand
AAGTTGAGAATTTCCAGGTGAGAGATGATAGTGGGAGGTTAACCACTCCAAGTTAGCAGTGGAACCAGTGACCGCCCGACCGTTATTATCAGAACCATAGACCGAACTACAGCCGGCAAGGAGAGCTTCGGCCAAAATCGTGCCAGTACCACAAAAGGGGTCTGCCAAGGTCAGGCCAACTTGACCGCGAGTGGCCAGATTCACCATGATCCGAGCAAGTTTGGGAGGGAGCATGCCGCGTTTGATGTCGCGGTAGGGTTTGGCTCGATCACGACTAATCCAGTCTTCGGCATCAAAAATAAACTCGGTTTGGGCAATCGCCACACCCCGAGGGTCGGGCAGAAGATTAAATTCGGTAACGTGCTGGTGGGAAAGCATTAGAAGCTCGTGTTCACCGGTATCGGTACTAACTAGGCGTATGGGACGAACCGGCTGGACGGATTTTTTCAGTTGAATTAAGTCGGCGTGAGTTAATGTTAGGCTGGCATAGTCGGTGATGGCCATGTTTTTGTTGGAGCTAGCAATCATCAACTTGGTGAGCTCGGGAATAACTTCGCGGGACGAGCAAACAGTCAACTGTTGGGCGATTTTTTTGATCCCCCCCAAACGAGGACCCAGAGAGGGTAAGTCGAGTTGAGCAGAATAACTCAGAATGGTGTCAGAAATCAAAGTTGGCTCCTCGGGAAGGACGGAAAGCAGTTCCAAACGGGAAAGATCGGGAGTATTACCCAGAAAGAAATAGTACATGGGGATTAGTATAACTTACTTGGCTAAGGATTTTTTGACGGGGGCTTTTTTCTTGGCAACGGCCTTGGGTTTCACCGCTTTGACAGGTTTAGCTACTTTGACAGCTTTAACTGGCTTGGGAGCTTCCCCAATAGACTCAATCTTGATTTGAGTATATTTTTGGCGGTGACCCGTGTGTTTACGATAGCGGGATTTACTTTTGAACTTGAAGACCTCGATTTTAGTACCTTTAACCTCGCTAACTAGACTGGCATAAACCTTGAGATTGGGGAGGATGGGGGTACCCAACTCGATTTTGTCCCCATCGACTACCAAGAGAACCTGGTCAAAAACAATTGGACTAACAGAAGCCGCCAGCTTTTCCACCAAAAGGACTTCACCTTCGTGAACCTGATATTGTTTGCCTCCGGATTGAATGACGGCGTATTTCATAAGGTGTTATTGTACCCGACTACTTGATTTCCAGCAAGGAGCGGCCAGAATTACTGGTGCGAATAACCGAGAGGGCGATCCCCAGGGTGAGAGAAACGGCCAGGATAGAACTGCCGCCGTAGGAAATGAGCGGGAGAGTGACCCCGGTTACAGGCGCGACTCCCAAATTCATCCCGATATTGATCACACTTTGAAAAAATAGACTGGCGAAGACTCCAGCGAGAATAATTCTAGTCCGAGACGAAGGAGCATGAGTTAAAACAGTTAAAAGACGGAATAAGAGAGCCCCCAAGATTAAAATTACAACTAAACTACCCAGAAGCCCTAGCTCTTCGGCGAGACTGGCGAAGGCGAAATCGGTATGGCGTTCGGGGAGGAAACGCAAGTGAGATTGGGTGCCGTGACCCAAACCCTTGCCCCACAGTCCCCCTGAACCAATCGCAATAATGGATTGGATAACGTTATAACCAGCGCCCAGTGGGTCATGATAGGGGTCAAGAAAAGAACGCAAGCGATCAAGTTGATACGGACGTAATAATTGGGGAAGAAAACGCAAAGTTAAGGCCGAAAAGGCACCAGTAATCCCAACCACCCACCAGGAAACACCAGCCAGAAAAAGCTGAAGACCCCAGATCGTGGTAATCACCAAAGCGGTGCCCAAATCAGGCTGCTGAAAAATCAGCCAGGTGGGAAGAAGAAAGAGAGCAAAATTAAGGAGAAGATGGCGTACGGAGCGGGGAGGGTATTTTTCGAGAAAATAGGCAAAGGCAAGGATCAACAGCGGTTTGGCGAGTTCGCCGGTTTGAAGCTGGAAGGTCCCCAACATGATCCACCGAGCGGAACCACGAATAGTGGCGCCAAAGATAAAGGTAAACAAAAGGAGAAAGATGGAGAGAACATAGCCGAGGGGAGCAAAGGCAAAAAAGATGGAGCTATCCTGACGGGATAAATAGAGGATAATCCCCAGGCCAACAGCTAGCATAACAGCTTGCTGAACAAGCCGATCGGGTGAAACGGAGGCCAACATAAACAGAGAGAGGGTGCTGGCTAAGAGATAAGTCAGGACGACCCAGGGGTCGGTAATGAATTTCATGAGTTACGATCAGGCCTTTTGGACACTGAGGGTGGTGCCGACAGTGAGGCTTGTGGCTCCAGTCTTTTTTTGAATTTCGGCAGTCCAATCTGGCAAGGAAACGGGAATGGTGGCAATAATTTGATCAGTCGGAGCTAACCCAAGTTTTTTGCGCTCGGCTTGCAGGGCGCGGATTAGATCCCTGGCCTGACCCTCACTAACGAGCGCGGGGGTTAAGGTGGTATCAAGAGTAAGTGGCGAGTTAGACTGCTTATCAAAAATGACTTGCTTGACGTTAAGTTCATCCATAAGCAGCGCTTGTAAATCGGGGGAGAGGTCAGCGGAAGTGGTCAGGGAAGCTAATGGCTGACGAAGGCGAATCCCAGCAGCTTTACGGGCGGCATGACCTTTTTCAACCAGATTTTGGACCATCAGCATGGCTTCTTCAAGTGTGAGATCCTGATCATGGGCCTCTGGATATGAACCCAAATGCACGGATGACTCCCCTGTTAAGTTGGTGTAGATACGATCGGGCAAATAAGGCATGAGGGGAGAGAGAATCAAAGAGAGATCACGGAGAACCAGGTAAAAAGTAGATAAGGCTTGGGCTCTCTCTTTGGAATCGACAGTTAACCCCAGGCGCTGCCGCGAGCGGCGAAGATACCAAGTTGAGAGTTCATTAACAAAATTTTCGAGAGCGAGAGCGGCGGGAGCAGTAGAGTAGGTATCGAGCGCTTGAGTAACTGTCCGGATGGTGCCGGAGAGACGGGAAAGGAGCCAGCGGTCGAGCACATGGGTGGGAGCGGAAAGCTTAGTGGGAGACCAACCGGCATCTAAACTGGCATTGACAAAAAAGCGATAAGAATTCCAGAGAATAAGATGGAATTGGCGGCGGACTTCGTCAGTTTTTTTGTAGCCAAACAGGAGATTTTGCGTAGGAGGCTGGCGAAGGTAGACCCAGCGCATGATATCGACGCCAATTTTGCCGGCGGCCTCGTTAAATTCGATGGCGTTGCCCCAGGATTTGTGCATGGGGCGGCCGTCCTCTGCCAAAACGGAAGCATAACCCAAAACTGTCTTAAATGATGGCTCATCCACGAGAACGGTACTCATGGCGATCATCGAATAGAACCAGTTTTTGAACTGACCAGGAAAACTTTCGGTGATTAAATCGGCGGGAAACCAGGCTTTAAAATAGGTTTGATTACCGATAAAACTGGGAGTACCGGTTTGGGGATCCAAAAGAGTCGAGAAAGGAATCACCCCGGCATCGAGCCAGACGTTACCTACATCGTTAATTCGGGAAACAGCTTTACCACATTTTTCACACGATATTTTTACCTGATCGATATGTGGTTTATGCGGGCTATGACCGGCAAATTGATCCCAACCGGATACCGCTTTCTCTTGAAGTTCGGCGGGACTACACTCACATTCATAGATAGGGAGGGCCAACCCCCAATAACGGTTGGGTTTGCTGATCAACCAATCGTGCATATTGGCTAACCAATCTAGTTCGCGTTCGAGGCCAAAATCGGGCAACCAGGTGATTTTTTGGGCGACCGACTGCATACGGGAGCGAAGAGTGCGTCCATCTTTACCCGGCTGATCCATACTGATATACCATTCGTCAGCGACTTTCCAGACAAGTTCGGTTTTGCAACGCCAGCAGGCGGGATAGCGGTGTTTGTAGCGCTCGACTTTAAATAGACAGGGATGGCCAGAGGCATCCTGCTTTTTAAGAAAATCAATGATCAACTCGGGATGCTTTTTGGCATTTTTGCCGGAGAATTCACCAAAACCATCGGATAGATAGTTGGCTTCGTCGTCGATTACGGGAATGAGGGGTAGGCCGCGGAGCTTGCCCAGTTTAAAGTCTTCACTCCCAGCTGAAACGGCGGTGTGAACGAGACCGGTTCCTTCGGTAGTAACAATTGGGAGAATCAGAGGATCGGTGGCGACAACGGAGTGAAAAGTGCCAGGATTATCCACCTGCACACTTTTGACCGCAGGCAAATGATCAAAGGGAGCGGTGTAGTGTAAGCCCACTAATTCTTTTCCTAAAACAGTTTGGAGAATCCCCTTTTTCTCAGAGCCAAAGATCCGCTCGACCGCATCTTCGGCAACCCAAAATTTATCACCACTGGTACCTTCGACAAGAGCGTATTTGAGTTTGGGATCGACGGCAACGGCGATGTTGGCAGGAATGGTCCAGGGAGTGGTGGTCCAAATCAAAAGAAATTCATGCTGGCGACCTTGAATAGGTAATTCGAGATAAACTGAGTCGTGGACGAGTTCCTTATAATCTTCGGTGAGCATTTCGTGCTGACTAATAGCCGTTTGACAACGAGGACACCAGGGAACGGAATCGTGGCCTTTGTAGATCCAACCCTGCTCGTGGCAGACCTTGAGGAAATGCCAGATCATGTAGTTATTGGCATCGCTCATGGTGTAGTAGCTATGGTCCCAGTCCATGAAATAGCCGAGCCGTTTACTTTGATCGGTTTGAATCTTTGAGTATTTGTTGACTCGGGCTTTACACAGTTCGACAAATTTTTCGATACCGTATTCTTCGATCTGCTTTTTGTTGGTAAAGCCCAGTTCTTTTTCGACTTCGACTTCGACCCACAAACCCTGGCAGTCAAACCCGTTTTGAAAACGCTGCTTGTAGCCTTGCAGATTTTTGTATTTTTGCCAGAGATCTTTGTAGGTCCGACCCCAGCCATGATGAACACCCATGGGATTATTGGCGGTGATTGGACCATCAAAAAAAGTGAAGTGCTTTTTAGAGGAATCGTTCTTGTGGAGATACTGGTCAACAATTCCCCGTTCGTAGTAGCGCTTGAGCAAAGTCTCTTCTTCGGCCACGAAATTGGGGTCAGCGTCGACACGCTTAAAGGAATGTTTAGTCATAACAAATCTGGGTGTAATGGTGGTAGTATAGCAAATATGAGGCAAGGATTACAGATAAAACAGCCCGCGCCAATTTTATTTACCCAGGCGGGGTATGCACAACTGAAAGTGAAACGAGAGGAACTCTTGGCAAAGCGAGAAGAGGTGTTGATTGCGCTGCAGCGAGCTAGAGAGATGGGGGATTTGTCCGAGAATGGAGCCTATACGGCCGCTCGGTTTGAGCTAAGTAATACCGATCGGGAACTGCGACGAGTTGAACATAATCTTAAGTATGGGAAAGTAATTGAACCTACGAGGGATGGAGTCATCGGCTTTGGCAGTGTGGTAACTGTAGAGTTAAAGGGTCAAGAATATACCTATACCTTGGTGGGAACGGAAGAATCTGATCCGCAAAAAAATATTCTTTCACTTGAGTCACCCATTGGGCGAGCCTTGCAGGGAAAACGAGAGGGTGAAATGGCTCGAGTGATTATGCCTGATCGAGAGCTAGAATACCAAGTAAAGAAAATTCTTTAGAAAATTAGTTTTGTCTTAGGAAGGCCGGGATATCGAAGGGGTCTTGGTCGTCGGAACTAGTTGGGGTGGGAGGAGTCGAGGGGGGAGTATCGTCATCATCTGAATCAGACAGGGAGGAGGGGGTAGTTTCGTCGTACTGAATGCGGGCGGTCGCGCCGGCTTGCTGAAGCGCGGCAAAGCCAGAACGGATGGAATCAAAACCGGTCGCGATGACCGAGATCTTGATTTGATCACCCATGGCTTCGTCGATGGTGGCGCCAAAGATGATGTTGGCGTCGGGGTCAGCGTGCTGACTGATCATCTCAGCGGCTTCACTCACTTCGGACATAGTGAGGTCAGGGCCACCGGTAATATTGAAGAGAATCCCACGAGCGCCATCAATTTTGACTTCCAAAAGCGGGCTGCTAATGGCGGTTCTGGCGGCCATTTGGGCGCGATTTTCGCCGGTCCCCATCCCAACACCCATCAAGGCAGTACCAGCATCGGTCATAATGGCTCTGACATCCGCGAAATCAACGTTAATTAGCCCCGGGACAGTAATTAAATCAGAAATTCCCTGGACCCCCTGCCCTAAGACGCTATCGGCGACCCGGAAAGCTTCTTGGAGAGTCATTTTTTTGTCGACGACATCCAGGAGTTTTTGGTTGGGGATCACAATGAGGGTATCAACTTTTTCTTTGAGTTCTTCGAGAGCATCATCAGCCACACTCATCCGACGAATACCTTCGAAGGCAAAGGGTTTGGTGACAACCGCCACGGTTAGGGCCCCAGCTTCTTTGGCGAGTTCGGCGACAAGTGGAGCACCACCACTTCCGGTACCACCCCCCATTCCAGCGGTAATAAAGACCATATCGGTATCAACTAGAAGTTCTTTAATTTTTTCCCGAGACTCCTCGGCGGCTTGATGACCAATCTCCGGATCAGCCCCACTACCCAAGCCTTTGGTTAAGTTTTCTCCGATTTGAAGTTTGACTCCGGCAGGATTATTGAGCAAGGCCTGACTATCAGTGTTGACGGCCACAAACTCGACACCTTTGATTTTGCCGGTCGTGATCATGCTACTGACCGCATTGTTCCCGCCACCACCGATCCCGACCACTTTAATCTTGGCAATACTGTTGATATCCGGTTTGACTAGGCCCATAGAGTCACCAATTGTAGCACCTTAAAATAACCTTGGGCAGGGAAAACTACTTTTAGTATATCACGGCAGAAATGATTTGATGAAATCAAGGATTTTTTTCCCCGAGTTTTTGCCAGGCAAGTTGAAAGAAAGTTTGGGTAGATGGAAAGTGGGAGTGGATTTGGGATGATTGTCCCGATTAGCGAGGAGAAGAAGCCCGGTCACAGTCGAAAATTCGGGCGATTTGATCTCGTCAACCAGACCGGTTAAACCGACAGGATAAGCAATCCGGGACTGGAGGCCGAGGATTTTTCTGCCGGCATCGTCAATTTGGTAGGTTAGGGATCCCCCACCGGTTAAAACTAGGCCAGCGGGAGTTTTGCCCCCTACCCCAGCTTTGATGAGCTCGGCCTTGATCAACTCGAAAAGTTCATTGAGGCGAGGACGAATAATCCCTTCGATTACCGCTTTGCGGGAGATTTTGCGGGGAGCATCTTTTAACCCCAGTTTGTGGAGATCAATCTCATCAGCTTGTTTTTTGCTTTGGGGATTTTTGGGATCAAGAACTTTGTTACTCCCGGCTGAGTGAGAGAGGGCGCCGTCGACGTAGACACAGAGACTGGTAGTACCACCGCCAATATCGACGAGGACTACGCCCAGTTCTTTCTCGGTGTCGGTTAAGGTGGCGGTTGCCGAAGCTAAACCTGCAAAGGTCACCATATTTGTATCGACTCCGATTTCGCTCATGACTTTGGTTAAATTTTTGGTGTTAACGATGGAGCCGGTAATCAAATGAGCCTCAGCTTCCAAGCGCACCCCCGACATTCCGACGGGGTCACGAATCCCGTCTTGATTATCGACCAGATAGTAACGAGGAACGACGTGAAGAATTTCACGGGCGGTTTCGAGGGGGACGGCTTTGGCGGCGGTAACCACGCGATCAACATCATCGGCAGTAATTTCGCTATCTGGATTTTGGACAGCCACCAAACCTTTACTATTCTGGGAATCGATGTGAATACCAGAAATCGAGATGGTACCTTCGCGCACACCGAGGCCGGCCATCCGTTCGGCCATCTCAACACTGTCGGTGGCGGCTTCGATGGTATCTTCGATATCGACTACCTGACTTTTCCTAATACCTTTACTGGGAACACTGGCAACCCCGACTACCCGCAGACTATTGTCTTCTTCACCGACGGTCGCGATAACACAGGTAATTTTGCTGGTACCAATATCGACGGCCGTAAGTTGGGTTGACTTCTTCATACATTTTCATCTTAACACAGGCTGGGAGAAGCGCACATCAATAGTGCTAATCCCTGAGAGAATTGTAGCGTTCGCAAGCACGGCCTGCAAGGATTGAATTTGGGTAGCCTGGGGAAGCTCAGTGCTCATGATGGCTTGCCGATAATCAGGGAGAGAGAGGTAGATCAAAGAATCAACAATTTTGATCCCCTGAATATTGGGAATGGCAGCGCTGAGAGCGCGAGTGAGCTTGAGCGCGTCAAGCAGAGTCTGATCCTGAGGAGCTGAACCAACTACCAGATTGGTTAATGAGCTGGCAGTCAGGGTGGGAACATTGGGATCAACCGTTCTAGTTCCGATTACTCTGAACTGTTCATCAAAAATAATCCAGGTGGCCTCAGTTTCGAGTTTGGCGGCGACTGTCGGGTAAACGGATTGAAGAGAAAGAGCCAGGGTGTGGGGCAAAATTTTGCGGATCTCGGCTTGCCGGAGGGTAAAGTCAGCACTAGTTAACCGGGCAGAGAGAGCAGGGCCATCAAGGCGGAAGAGATTGGTCCCTTGATATTTAGCTAGTTCAGCCAAGAGATTTTCCCCGGTGCAGGGTTCGTAATCGAGTTGGCAAATAATGTTTTGAAGAGTAAAGGCGGGAGAGAAAAAACTTAACCACCAAAGGAATAAACCAAAGATAATAAATAATAACGGAAGCAGGTAATCCCGGGTAATCACCAGGTAACGTGAACGGGTGGGAAGAAATTCTTTGTTAAGTCCCATACAAGTTAGACACAAAATCACGAACCAAAGTAGAGCCGGCAGTTTTGGGAAGCTTTAGGGGGGCGGGAGTAAGACTAGCTAGAGCTTTGAGCTCGGTTACAAAGTGTGGCAGAGTGAGAGAGGACTCAGCCAAGATAATCCCCAAACCAGCTTTGACCAAAATTCGGGCATTACGGAATTGTTCCTGATCATGGGTAATGGTTAAAGGAGTCAGAATGGCGGGCAAACCCAATAGACCGAGTTCATAACAAATATGAGCACCGGAGCGGCCGAAATAATAATCGGCACTCTTTAAATAGGTGCCAATTTCGCTTTCGGCGATGTAACCTGCGGGGAGATAGCAATCAGAGAGCGAGCCCAAAGAGTTTTGGAGGCTAACGGCGTGATCGTAATCGCCAGTTACCGAGTTGGTTCCGGTCTGATGGATAATGTTGACGTGGGACAATAGTTCGGTCAGATGAGTGAAAATAAACTGATTGAGACAATGGGCTCCGAGTTTGCCGCCCATAACAATCAGAGTCAGCTTATGGCGAGCAAAAAAAGACTTGCGCGTGGGTGAAAGGAGGGAGGGGCGAAGGGGCAAACCGACCATCTTGGTCTTAACAGCTGGGAAGTAACGAGCGGAATCTGCCCAGGTAAGGTAGATCCGCTTGGCCAAGCGCCCGATAAGTTTGTTGGCTCGGCCGGCCGAACTGGTTTGTTCGTGAAGATAAATGGGTAACCCTAGAACATAGGCAGCCAAAGAAACTGTGCCTCCTAAGTAGCCGCCAAAAGAGAGAATAGCGTCAGGTCGAAGGGTACGTAGCAAGTAAAGCGCCCGCACTAAACCGAGCGGAGCCAGAATAATTTCGCGTAAATTAAAGATGAGGCGGGCAGCAGTTAGATCGTGGAAGGATAAGCCGGAGGCAGTAACCTCGAGATATTCGGCGGAATCAAGCTGATCACCGCGGCTACTGTGGCGATGACCGATCCACTCCACTTGAATTCCTTGTTTCGTAAGTAGAAGAGCGACAACCAAGGCGGCATTATGGTGACCGCCGGTAATGACAATACGACGCATACTGTAATACTATACCTAAACCGAGTAATTAGAGTTTCTCGGTACGGGCGACCGAAAGAACGATCCCGATACCAGCTAGCATGGTGACTAAGGCACTACCACCATAACTGACCAAAGGAAGAGGTACTCCGGTTAGGGGAGTTAAGGCGACCATGGCAGCTAAATTGAGAATGAATTGGAGACTAAACCATGCTCCTACCCCAGCAACTAAAAGTTTGCTATAGGAATCGTGAGTGTGGGTAGCTAACTGAAAGATTAGGGAGAGTAAATAGAGGAAGGCGAGGATCAATAAGCCAGCGCCGATAAAGCCAAGTTCTTCACCGGCAACCGCAAAAATAGAGTCGGTGGTGGCTTCGGGAAGATATTCATATTTTTGACGTGAGCGACCAATTCCCACGCCCGTCATGCCTCCTGAGCCGAGAGCGAGGAGAACTTGCCGGATATGATAACTACTCCCCTGGGGATCAATGGTAGGGTTAAAAAATGTTTTCACGCGATCAAGTCGATAGGACGAAGTAACGATAAATATGATACCTACGACAATTCCAACCCCACCAACCAGCACAAAATGTCGAAGCGGGTAGCCAGCCAAAAAATACATGGTGATAGCGAGAGCAACCACCACCAAAGTAGTTCCCATGTCCGGCTCGAGCATAATGAGGCCACCAACTAGGGCGGTAAAAATGCCAAATTGTAAAAGGGTGACTTTTTTGGCTTGGAGCCAGAGAGAAAGATAGACAATCTCAATAAGCTTGATAAGTTCGGCGGGCTGAAATTTGACTCCCGGTACAATGAGCCAGCGCCTGGCTCCCATGACTTTGGTCCCAATGCCAGGAATAGCGACAAGGAGTAGCAAAATAAGACCGACTACCATAACCAGGGGAGCCATTTTGGCAAAAAACTGGGGGTGAAAACGACT
>Ga0075656_131_pt1 | contig 11163 bp, 13 predicted proteins | sample RifGroA1_FD_68401 | JGI IMG/M metagenome (GOLD analysis project Ga0075656, IMG submission 68401) | Microgenomates bacterium GW2011_GWA1_46_7 | reverse complement strand
AGAAATCGAGAAGTGGCGACGGGAACAAGCCAAAGAAAGAACAAAAGCACGGCGGCCGGATTTATTGATTACAAAAAGGTGAGAGAGGCAAGAATCGAGTCAACTGCTTGTTGATAAATAGAGGTCTGTTCCGGAGTTCCCGTGACCATAATGGTCAGGCGATACAAAATATCCTGGACGGTAAAGTAATAGGGGGAAGCTTCTCCTAGACAGCCTCCCGAAAAAGTTAGGGCGGATTGATCGGCGATGACGGCTGTGGTCACGGGAGTAACAACTTCTTCTCCACAAACATCGATTGAAGTTTGACGATCAGAGTCGGCTTGAGTTTGGGCCACGTTCTCACCGGCAGTTTCGAAACGGGTCAGGGTGATGGCATAACCATCATAAAGTTCGGTTTGAGCTTTTTGGGTTGGCCCCCAATAGTACACAGACCAGGTTAGTGCGTCGGGAGTTTCAACGACGGCGCTAGCGGTGGCGTTGGTAGGATATTCGAGAGTAAAGAAGGCAGTTTTGAGAGGACGAGTGGGGAGGAAGACAGGGGAAGAGGCGGAAGATGGATTAGCGGAAGCAACTGGGGCAGATTCACTCAGTTGAGAGGGGGGAGCAAATTTGAGATATCCAAGCCCAAGAATGATCGTGAGTAAGATTAAATAGAGAAGTGACTTCATAAACTTTGCTGCTTTTTGAGTTCGGCGAGACCCTGATCAATCCCAGCGAAAGTGAGCCCAAGCTGCTTTGTAGCTTTGGCGTTACTTAAGGCCACGTGGCGAGCAAAAGGACGTGAAGCCGTTTTGAGATATTCGGTGAGACTCCCCTCTTGAACCAGTGATGGATCAAAACCATATGCGACGGCCACTTTTTTGGCCAGCTCATAGGGAGAGAGAGCGTCACTACCCACAATATGAAAAATTCCGCTGGGCTTGAGTTCAATTACTTTGGCAAAGGCCGCCGCAATATCGTCAATAAAAGTGGGAGTGATCACGGTATCTACAAATTGAGGGTAGAGCTTGCCGGTTTCGAGACCAGTTCTAATTTTGCCGATAATATCCGGTTTTAAAGCGTAGTTGGCACGGTAGGGGTAAGCGATCCGAAGAATGGTCGAGTGGACTCCTGAATCCTGAACAACTTTCTCGGCCAGAGCTTTGGTTTCGCCATACCATTCGAGAGGACTAACCGGATCAGTCTCGATATAGGGAGCGGATTTTTGGCCATCGAAGACAAAATCAGTTGAAACATGGATGAGATGAATGCCGTGAGCCTCACAAACTGCGGCGATATTCCTGGTGCCAACGACATTGACCTGGTAGCACAATCCCTTTTGATTGCCGGATTCGGCAAAAGCCTTGTTGGTATCGGTAAAAGCGGCCAAGTGGATCAGGATGTCGGCAGGGTTAGCGGTCACAAATTTTTCGATACTATCTCGGTCGGTAATATTGACTCCAGTGGTTAGATCCATGTTAGAAGTTGGAAAGCGTTTGGCGTAGAGATCAACGAAGCGGGAGCCTACCAAGCCAGTGGCTCCGGTAGTTAGGACTTGGGACATAGTTTTTGGAACTCCTCGTAGTTTTCACAGTAATCGGTACGAGCGGGATCGTAGTTGGTGGAGGTGAGAGCGAGAATTATGCAGTCGTATGACATATTTTTAAAATGATGCCAAACTTTGGTGGGGATGTAAATGGCATTTTGAAGACTATTAAGTTGAATGTCAGTTAATCCACTCCCATCATCAACGACGATCGTGCATGAGCCAGCAACTTGAATAAACATTTCGTTTTCGTCTTGGAGATGACAGTGACTGCCGGTATTTTTGTCACCCTTAGGATGAGAAATAAAGTAGATCCGCTTAACCGGAAAATCAATATACTCTTTGAGTTCAAGCGCCGTCATCAAAAAATTGGGAGCCTGAATATTTTTGAGAGAGAAAAGTTTATAGCGCATAGTTATTTGATATGTTGATTAATTTCACTCATACGGGCACGGATTTTGTCGACCCAGGCGGTATTATCCAGATACCACTGAACAGTTTCTTTGAGACCAGTTTCGAACTGATCACGCGTATACTTCGGAGTCCAACCTAAGCTCATAATTTTGCTGGCATCGATGGCGTAGCGGCGATCATGACCAGGCCGATCCTCTACAAAGGTCATGAGGCTTTCCGGTTTGCCGAGAATCTTGAGTACCATTTTGGTAATTTCGAGGTTATTACGTTCATTGTCAACGCCAATATTGTAGACCTCCCCTACTTTCCCCTGATGAAGAAGGAGATCAAGGGCAGAACTATGGTCAAGCGCGTGGATCCAGTCACGGACATTTAAACCATCGCCGTAGACAGGGACAGGTTCATCTTTCATGGCTTTAAAAATAAAGAAGGGAATTAGTTTTTCGGGGAATTGGTAGGGACCATAATTGTTACTACAGTGAGTCACAATCACGGGAGTTTTGTGGGTTACCCAATAGGCGTGGCACATCAAATCTCCGCCGGCTTTGGCGGCGGCGTAGGGCATGTTGGGCATGATGGGCGTGTCTTCGGTAAACTTGCGATCTTCATCGAGAGCTAGGGCACCGTAGACTTCGTCAGTACTAACATTGACCATGCGTTCCAGTTTGTTAGCGCGGACAGCATCCAAGAGCATTTGGACCCCCAAGCTATTAGTCAGGACAAAATCCTTGATACCCCCGTGAATACTTCGGTCGACATGAGTTTCGGCGGCGAAGTTGATCAAGTGAGTAACGGCATATTTTTGAATGACTTCGTTCAAACGAACTAGATCGGTGATATCACCCTGCTCAAAATGATAGTGGGGATTAGTTTCAATATCTTTAAGATTGTCGAGGTTGCCGGCGTAGGTTAATTTGTCGTAATTGATAATGTCATAGTCGGGATACTTGGCAAGCATATAGTGAATAAAGTTACTGCCGATAAAACCGGCACCACCTGCGACCATGAGTTTCATACTAGACTCCTTTTAGTTAATTTTTGGATCCCGAGACGGATTCCGTAGAACAGCGCTATCATACCAAGATTGAGCAAGACCGTCACCCCCAGAACAAGATTGATGGAGGTCAGCGAGTGAAAAAGCCAGGAATCTGGTTGCAAACTAATTTGGAAACCGGCTTGTGTCAGGAGAAACCAAACAAGGAAGATGAGAATGAGAGCGGCTGGCCAATAACGGCGATCTTCCTGAGAGATCAACATACTATTCCCCACGACAATCAAGCCGTAGATCAAAATCGCCAGTTGCCACCAGGGAGCAGAACTGTCCCAACCGGTGCGCAAAAGTGAACCCATGACTAACAGGAGGGCAATCCCAGAAACAAAGGGGGCTAGGCCAATCAAAAATCCCCGAATGGGGTCACTCGAGGCGGTAGCAACCGAGCCTAAGCGCTCACGCTTTGAGTCAGTGAGCTCGGGGAGAATGGTAATTTGGCCAGTTTTGACCCGCAAGATTTCGGCGATAAAGAGGTGAGAAAGTTCATGAATAATCGTACCGGGAAGAAAGACCAGACTGTAAAAGAGGAGACCTGGCCGACGAGCACCAAAGAGCAGGAGACTGGTGCCAGCTAGTTCAAAAACCAAGCGAGAGCGCTCAAGCGAAAGCAACAAAGTGAGGAGCAAAGTCGAAAGGACAGTTACTAAAGGTGACACAGCCCAATTATAGACCGAAGGACTTAACCTTGGCGGTCTTTTTGACTTCGGCAAACCAAGTAAGGAAAGCGTCGCGGAGTTTGGTTTGTGTCAATTCGGTAGTGATGTCAGCTTTAACTTCATCAAGTTTTTTGTCTTTATAAAGAGTATCTTTATTATCGGCAAATTGCTGGGCAATCTCTTCTTCTGAGGGAACGACCTCGTCTTTGAGAATCTCCTCGACCGAGAGCTGGGTGACAACTTGTTTGGTCAGTTCGGCGCGAGTGAGACCTTGTTCCGAGAGAATCTGATCCAAGCCACCACTCCCTTCAAACTGTTTCTCGAGGGTCTTGATCTGGTCATCGATTTTGGCTTGGGGAATGCTGACGCCTGATTGGGCAATAGCCAGGTCAAGAATTTTTTCGTTGACTAAATCATCGAGAGTTTGTTTGCCATAGCTTTTCTCGAGTCGAGACCAAACTTCAAAACGAGTGAGGGGGCGATTGTCCACAATCGCGGGAACAAAATAGGGGCCAACTTTGTAGGTTAAAAGGGCGATGCCCAAGATTACGAGTCCGAGAGTCAAAATTTTGGGGCTGAGCTTGGGGATGGGAGAGACCACGGAGGGTTCGGGGAGGATGGGAGCGGAAACAGTTACAATTTTCTTTTTGGGTGAAACTACTTTTTTGGCCATACAAACTCTCCTATAGATAGTGAGCTAATAGAGGAAGTATACACCACTCTAGGTATAGGGCAAATAGGCATTCCGGAAGAAAATGAGAACGGCTCCAATGAAAGCATGGGAGAGAGAAACTGCCAATAAATTGCGGTGGATCAAATAATTATGAAGATAGACAATACCAAGAAACAAGGCCACCATAACCATAATAGGACTGTGAAAAGGGGTATGGAGGAGGGTAAAGACACCCACTGAGAGAAAATAAATCCAGGCTCGGTTGTGAAAAACTTGTTCGAGACGCCAAGTAACGTAACCACGAAAAATGAGTTCCTGTACTGGAGCAGAGCCAAAAACATAAAAAGCGAGACGGGCGCTAAAACTGGAAATGGATAATGGGTCAGTACCAAAATTTTTGAGGGTGAGACCAAGATCGGTTAGTCGGGCATGACTACGGAGTAAACGAAGGGCACAATAGAGCCCGCCCACAGCCATGAGGAGGGGGCGAGCGGCTAAGACGCTAGTTTTGGTAGTCATAAAATATAGCGGAAGAACTGTCAGGAAGAATATTTCTAAATAGAGCACAATGGGTTTGGACATACTGGAGTTGATTCTAGCAAGTTAGGAAGTAGGGAGATAGTGTTTGTTTTTCAATTTGTCAGGGAGATAACTTATGGAATCGTATTTGGTATAACCTTTGCCGTAATCAAGATCTTTCATCAGTTTGGTGGGGGCGTTACGGACTTTGAGGGGGATGGGGAGATTGCCATATTGCTTGACGTCGGTTAGCGCGCTCATATAGGCATCATACGCCGAGCGATCCTTTTTGCACTGGCAAAGATAAACTACTCCATGGGCGAGATTTTCCTGGCACTCGGGGTAGCCGATGGTCTCACAGGCCCGGAAAACGGCGTTGGTAACAACCAGAGCGGTCGGGACAGCGACCCCGATATCTTCGGAGGCAAAAATAACCATGCGGCGAGCGATAAAGAGCGGGTCTTCGCCAGCCGCAACCATCCTGGCTAAGTAGTAGAGAGCGGCGTCGACTTGGCTGGCCCGCAGGCTTTTAATAAAAGCGGAGATCGTGTCGTAGTGTTCGTCCCCGGCCTGGTCGTAGCGCAGATAGGGAGACTGTAGTGTGGTTTGGAGGTTAGCCAAAGTAATGTTTTGGTACAAACTTGCGGCGGTTTCTAGGACATTGAGAGCTTTGCGGCCATCGCCGTTACTGTAGGTAGCCAAAAATTTGATGGCGTCAGGCTCAATTTTCACTTTGAGCCGCTTGGTACCCTGACGGATAATTGCTTTAAGTTCAATCTCACTCAAGCCCTGCAGGACATAGATATGACAGCGAGACTGCAAAGGGCCGATGACTTCGAAACTGGGATTCTCGGTGGTGGCGCCGATCAAGATCAAAGTACCAGTCTCGACATGGGGCAAAAGATAGTCTTGCTGCGATTTGTTAAAACGATGAATTTCGTCGAGGAAGAGGATGGTGCGGCGAGAGGGGTTGACCGATTCGACGATTGACTTTATATCCTCTTTTTTGGCGGAGACGGCGGAAAGGTAATGGAAATCGGCTCCCACGGAGCTGGCAATAATTTTGGCGAGGGTAGTTTTGCCGCACCCAGGCGGGCCCCAAAAAATCATTGAGTGAACGGCGCCAGTCTCGATAGCGCGGCGGAGGGGGGCACCTGCTCCCACAAGATGGGTTTGACCGATATAGCTAGCAAGTGAAGTGGGACGTAATAAATCCGCGAGTGGTTGCATGAATCTATCTTCGGATATTCTATGGGTATTGTCAACCTCTCGACAGGCTCGAGGCAATTAACCTTATTTTGTTTCGGGAATCGTAATACCGTTGACAACATCTTCGTAACGATTACCCAACTTCTTTTTGGCCCAGTAGCGGTTACTCCTAAAGAGGGAGTGGAAAGTCCCGGCATCAGACCAGAAACCTTCTAGGGGAGCCCACTGCATTTTATTCTCATCAATGTAGGCGTTGTTGAGGTCGGTGATCTCAAGTTCTCCCCGATCTGACGGCTTTAAGGCACGAATTTTGTCGTAGACGGTGGCATCATAGAAATAGAGTCCGGTAACTGCCATCTTGTTAGCCGCGATTTTGGGCTTTTCGATAATCTTCTCGATCAATTTCGGATTGTCTTTGACGAAAATCGGGTTACCAAAACGCTCGGGATCAACGACTTCTTTGAGAAAAATCATGGCGCCGTCCTGGAATCCTTGCACCGCTTTTGAAATATTGGCATCGGTGGTGTTGTCCCCCAGGATAACGGCGATACTCTCCCCGTCGGCAAAATCCTCGGCATATTTTAAGGCATCGGCAATCCCTGCACTGCCTCCCTCTTGATAGGCATATTCGACGTGAGTTAGCCCTAATTCATGACCGTTCTTAATTACGTTGATAAAGTGGCCGGCGTGAATATCGCCGGTGACAATCAGAATTTCAGTAATGCCAGCGTTGACCAGCGTTTGGATCGGGTAATAGATCATGGGCTGATCGTAGACGGGAAGTAAATGTTTATTCGTCGCGTAGGTCAAGGGATATAACCGACTGCCCTTCCCACCTGCCAAAATAACACCTTTCATATCTTCCTCCTTTAGATGAGCAGAGTGCTCACAATAACGATTCCCAGGGCAGAGACCAAAAAATATTCTAGCACAACCCGGCCATGCAAGGATTTGGCGTGGAGATGGTGGATAATCCCCCAGAGGAAGTAGAGCGAGACAAACAGGGAGGTTGCAAGGAAAATGGAGTAGGGAGCAGTCTGACGAAGGAAAACGGTGATCAAGTAGGCGCCAGAAAGGACGGCAAGAAAGAGATAATCTAGGGGATAGTCACGAATGTCTTTAAACATAGATAGTTACATAATCTTGCCGGCCGTGACAATCACGACGGCTAAGAGAATGAAATTGATAAAAATAATGTGGGCCCAGTTCTTGCCGACCCTGCGGGAGACAACTTTGGATTCAGCCATAACGAGGTCGGCCACCAAAACTAGGATGAAAAGCGCGGTGGTCGCAATACTGAGGGTTTTTTCCAATTTAAATTCACTCCATTTGGGAGTTTGGATCTCGTTCACGGGGGGAACAACTGGCTCTGGAGTGACTACGGGAGCAGTTACTTCGGTTACGGCAGGCAGAACGGTCGGAGCAGGCGTAGATTTGACGGCAGGGGCCTGAGCGGTCACAGCTCCGCCACTGGTAGAGCCAAAGAGCTGGACTACCAGGACCGTATCACTCCCTTGTAGCGTCCCTGGGACCACAGCAATACCGATTTCTTGATATTTGGGGTTAACAATGTTGTCGCGGTGAGTGGGCGAAGCCATCCAGGCCTCGATCATCCGGGAAGTAGAGGCAAAGTCTTTGGCGAGGTTCTCTCCGGCCACGGTATAGTTGTAACCGGCGGCTTGGAACCAAACCCAGGGCGTTTTACCAGAGGGAGAGGTATGTGCCCAGTAATTTTCTTCGAGCATATTGGCGGCTTTACGGCGAGCGGCGTCGGCCAACTTTTCGTTATAGGAGAGAGTGGAAAGTCCGGCGGAGAGGCGAGTAGCGTTGGTTTCGCGGACTACCTCATCGACCGTGACACTACTGGTAAAGCCCAAGATATGAGCCGAAGTATTGTCGAGCAAACGAACAAAAAGATTGAGGGAGAGAAAAATCCCTAGAACGAGAATCAGACTTGAGTTGTGCAAAAGGTTGGCACGGAAGTTGTTGCTTGCGTGAGGAGAGAACCAATGGCGAATTTTACCAGCGAGGGTCATACCCTCCCATTATGGTCACAATCGGATGGGTTTGGCAACCACAATCAAGCGTTTGAGAGTAGTCCCAGGCGGGTAACAGGTCATGAGGGTGAGGGTTTCGGCGGAATCGGGCTTTAAGTACTGAACACTCTGAGGAGAGACCAAAAGTTTGTCGGTCACCTCGTACAGATATCCCTGATTATGGTACCAGAGGATGATTTGATCTCCGACAACCAGGTGATGCATGAGATAAAAGACAGAGTTAAAGCGAGAGGCCTCAAACAAATTGGCGGAGCTGTGAGCAAAAAGAAAGATATTGCTCCCCTCCCCCGGGAAACCAGTGCCTTGGGCGTGAGCGACCCCATGGGTTAGGGCTTGTTGATAAACTCGACTGTCGTAGGGGTTGACGTTGGCGACGATCTCGCTGGTTGCTCCAATCGTGGGAATAACAATAGAAAAGTCGTGATTGGGGGGAGTCAGCGGCTGATCAGAAGAGGAGGTAGAGCGAAGCTGATAGGTAAGCTCCTCTTTGGCGGGACGAAAGAAAAGATTAAGGAAGATAAAAAGGGACAGTCCTAAACAGAGATAGCCTACAACAATAGTGGTATTAGGGAAAGGAAAAGATATTTTAGCGGATTTGGGTTTTTTTGCGGCGCGCGGCATAGAGAGCTCCTCCTAGGAGAATGATACCCGCAATGACCCACCATTTACTAGCCCCACTAGCTAAATCTTTGACGGCTTCGGTGGCACCGGAGAGAAGGCCCTTGCCTTCGATCTCTTCGGGAGCAGTTGTTTCTTCGCCAATCACTTCACCCGAATCAGAATCGGTTTGGTCTTGGCCTAAGAAACTGCCGGATCCAGCAACCACGGGAATAGCGGAAGTAGTGACGGTCGGATTGACGACCGTAATGTTCACCACTTCATCTCCTCGATGTGCGGATTGGTTACCGGTCGCATCAAAAGCGCGGATGGCGTAGTACCACTCACGGTCACAGTTATCGGCGCGGTCGTGGATGAATTCGCCATTTTGATCACTGCCGATGGCGACGGAACCTACACGAGTACCGGAATCGGTATTAAAACTCAACTGATCTGAACTGTAGACTTCAACTTTGACGGTAGCACCATTGTCGCTATTGGTATGGAATTTGATGACCCAGCGGCAAATTGAAGGATGATCTTTGCTGTAGCTGGTGGGTTCGCCGGGAGCGGAAGTGTCGTAAGTAAGGTTAACAACGGTACTATCTTCGGAATCGGCACCAGAAACAGCGTTAACTTTGAATTCGTAGGTGCCATCGCCCGCACTCATCACCGAGCTATTGACCTGACAGAAGCCGTGATCTCCTTCGGGTTTGGTAGCGGAGTGGACGACGTCAAAGGTTGTGAAAGAAGCAGCACCTGGCTTTTTGACAAAACAGGTAACGCTAGGGGTACGAGCCTGGCGGTCCAGGGTAGTATAACCGAGGCGGAAATCGGGGAGACGAGTCGGAGAAAGGGGTTGCTCGATACGGACGGAGAGGTTGTTAGCTGAGTCATCAGCTAGGACGGGAGTCACAGCGAGTGACCAGTGACCGAAGAGGAGGAAGAGAACAATAATTAATGATTTTTTGAGCATTTTGCCTCCCAGGATAAAGAAGAGTCCAATCACAGCGAGAGCGAGAGCTAGGGCCAGGTAGAGGGAGTTAATCCCAGTGGCTGGGAGTTCGATCGAGGCCCCCAAGACTTCGCCGGTTTTCTCGACATTGACGGCGCCAGTTTGCTGAGTGTTCTCACCAATGGTGACGTCGGTACCAACAAAGTTACCGTCTACATATTCGGAATTAACACCTTGAGCGAGAACAGTTCCCCATCCCTGACTGGTGCCTTGGGCCCAAGCGATATCGTTGTAGGTACCGCCGTCTTGGTCAGCACTGATTTTGGCTTGGTAGGTCAAGGTGACATCTTCCCCAGGATTCATCGCGCCGACATCCCAAACTGCGGGTGAGCTGTAGGAGGGCTCGGTGGCGGTTCCCGTCCAGCTTCCGGGCACGTAGGTAAAGCCAGGGGGAGTGATATCGGTAACTAGAACATTGGTTAAGCTGCTGCCGGTTAGGACTAGTTTGAGAGTGAAGGTAACAATGTCGTTAGGATTCTTGTTGCCAACTGCATCGTTACTCTTTTCGATGGTGAGAAGAGGTTTGATAATATTACCAATGGAACAGTAAGTGGTTGTTCCTGGATAAATAGTAACGGGATGCGAGTTGTCGTTATCTAAGAGGTTCAACCGAGAGAAACTGATTTCTTCGCTAACGTCTCTGGTACAGGAGATGTTTGTTTGTTTCCAAGTCTCAGTATCTATAAGTTCAGATATTTTCGCCGTCGCTAACCCTAATGGTCCAGTCGGACAAGACAGATTCTTCTCCATTTTGCGAGCCGTCGCCATTTTCGTCATTGTATTTGGTGACAACGAGACGACCTGGTTGATCATCGTTGGTAATGGTACAAGCTTTCACATCGCCCACGGCAAGAGTGACTGAGCCATTTGCATCACAGTCGCCGGAGATAGTACCGGTATAACCAGTCTGTGAAGTCTCGGAAACTGTGTAGGTGCCGGCATTAAAGCCATTTTGAATACCGCTTGTCACACTTGTAGTGTCGACAAAGAGAGGGAAGTCGGACACGACTGCCTCACCACCGTTATCGTTGATTACGACTTTGGTGACTGTGAGTAGTGGCTGGATATCGGCATTGGTAATGTAGCAGGAGGCGGTTTCGCCTAATCCGAGAGTGACGTTATTCCCAACTAGTGTCCCTCCAGTACAACCCCAAGATCCAGGGGAATAACCGGTAGGACCGGTAGACTCAGAGAGAGGGTAGGTTCCGGCGGAGAAGTTACTGCCACTTACGGCTCCACCGAGGCCAGAAATAGAGGTGGGGCCAGTTGCATACAGTGTCCAGTTGGCGGGGACAGCTGTGCCACCGTAATCAAGCTCAACATATTTAGTCAGAGTGAGAGAGGGAGCAATATCGTCGTTGGTGATGGTACAAGTTTTGGTTTCACCGAGAGCGACGGTTACGCTGCCGCGAGAATTACAGTCCATACCCCAGTCGCCAGCTGCGTA
>Ga0075656_102_pt1 | contig 11584 bp, 15 predicted proteins | sample RifGroA1_FD_68401 | JGI IMG/M metagenome (GOLD analysis project Ga0075656, IMG submission 68401) | Microgenomates bacterium GW2011_GWA1_46_7 | reverse complement strand
CACCCCCACCATATCGCAAATCCCAAAATAATCGCCCCTACAAGCAACCATTTCTGATTAATTTTCATTGCTTTCTTTTTTGCCATAACCCCTCCTTATAAATAATGCGTAATTTCCAGTATGACACTTTGATTCAGCTCGTCAACTCCTTGCTAATTACCGCAAAAAGTGCGTTAATCAACCTATGACCTACTCTCCCACCTACACTATTACCAATCATCTCCTTACCCTGGTTGGCTCGGTTGACGCCGCCCGCGAAGTGATTACTACCGCTCCCTTGGTCCCTGCCTGGGAGCGCCGCTTCCAAAGCGAAGCCAAAATCCGTACCATCCACCACGGCACTCACCTCGAAGGTAACGCCCTCAATTTGGAAGAGGTCGAACACTTAGTGTCTCCCCAATCCTCCCCCGCCAGTATCCCCAAGCTCGAGCGCGATGTCCAAGAAGTGGTCAACTACAGAAGGGTCATGGATTATCTCGATACAGCTCCCCCCGTGACCGAAACTTCGCTCCGTCACCTCCACGAGCTCACCATGGACAAACTCTTACCGGTCGGTGAAGCCGGTAACTATCGCACCGTCAAAGTCGTGATTAGAAATACCACTACCGGCGAAATTACCTTTCGCCCCCCCAGCCCCCTCGAGATTCCCTATCACCTTGGGGAATTCTTCTCCTGGCTCACCTCCCCAGCTGGCCTCTCCACCCACCCCTTATTACGCGCAGGGATCCTCCACTACGAGCTTGTGCGTATCCACCCCTTTACCGACGGTAACGGTCGAACCACTCGTGCCCTCTGCCTCCTCTCCCTCTTTTTGGAAGGCTATGAACTCAAAAAATTCTTTAGCCTCGACGAATACTACGATGCCGATCCCGCCTCCTACTACCAAGCCCTCCAATCAGCCAGTGAGGGCAACCTGACAGCCTGGCTCGAATACTTTGTCCTGGGACTTAGTTCCGAGTTTACCCGCGTCAAAAATCTAGTCCAAAAGCTCTCTCTCGACCTCCACCTCAAAAAGACCATCGGCGGCAAACAAATTGCTCTCTCCGACCGCCAAATCAAATTGGTTGAATACTTAGAGAAATACGCCCATCTGGGCATGGGTGAGGCCCGCGATCTCCTAGCCGACGTTTCCGATGATACCATCCTCCGTGACCTCCTGGTCGACAAAGGCTTACTCACCAGGCGCGGCAATACCAAAGGCGCCAAATATTCACTGAAAAACCCATGAACTTTACCGACCCCACTCTTCTCATGATGATCTTTATCCTCCCCTCCATGTTTGGTCTTGTCTTGGTTGGTGAAGGTGTTCAAAAAATCATGAACTACGAACCCCGGGGCTGGATCGGAGTCAGCGTCGGCGCCGTCTTTATTCTGATCATCATCCTCGCCTACTTTATGATTTCCACGAACAATCTAAGTTAGGAATTAGGAAACAGGAACTAGGAATTAGTAACACATAAATTATGGTAAAAGATTTTACAGACTTATTGGTTTGGCAAAAGGCACATTCAATGGTTGTAATGATTTATCAATTAGTCAGTAATTTTCCGAAATTTGAACAATATGGTTTAAGTGATCAAATGAGAAGATCAGCTGTATCTGTAACCAGTAATATTGCCGAAGGATTTGGCAGACAAACTGCCAAGGAAAAAGGACAGTATTACTACTTAGCCAAAGGATCACTAACGGAATTACGCAATCAATTGTACGTAGCCAGAGATGTGGGTTATGTAACTCTAACCGAAGTCAACAAAATACTAATTATCATGGAAGAAGTATATAAAATGTTATTTGGGCTAATCAAAACCACAAAACTCTCTATTCCTACTTCCTAATTCCTATTTTCTATTTCCTATTCCCCAAAAGTCCCCGCCGGCACTTCCTTCCACTCGAGAGCAAAACTCTTCATCCTATCTGGCATATTAGTTAGTAGATCTGGTCTATAGGTAACTTGTTCAGCCGGAAGAGTCGCATTAGCTGCATCCCCCAAATTTCGGTTCAAATCTATCGACCCCCAAGTTATCACACTCCCCTCAACCAGTAATCGACTATCATTGGTCACCCCCGCCACATACTTGGAAATCGTGGAAAAATTGCCGTTCGAAACAAATAGTCCTTCCATATAAGTTACCGCTGGGTCCACTGTAATCTCACCCGAGACAATAAAGGCCAAAAATCCTCCGGGAGCCACATTGATATTTTGGTCTATCTCCAAATCCCCATTCACAAATACGACATACTTTTGCCCATTAGCCACATTCCACACCGCCGCCAAACTGGCCGTTCCTACTGGATCTTGGTAATAGAACACTTTATTGGCATTGTAGGCTGGCTTGGTCATCGCATCTCCCGCCCAATCCTTGGCTTGCCCGCTTGTTGCCACCCCCATATTCTTGGCAAAATACGCATAATTCATGGTTTTGCCTGTGTACAGCGACTTGGCCTTCCACCCATCCTGTGACACCGTCCCACCCACAAGCACCACCGTCCCCCCTCCGTATGACAACAATCCCGATGTCCCCCCAGTCACCCGTTTGATCAAATACTCTCCGGCTGGAAGCCGTGACCGTAGCACCGTCCCCGTCGTCCTTTGCGTGTGGATACTCCCCCCGATGGTCTGCCACCATGGGTTAGCTGACACTACCACTGTACCCACTGTCACAGTAGCCGTATCACTACAGGCCAGCACCGGTGGGGTGGCATATGTATATACATTCCCTGTAACCAGGGTAGTCCCATCCGCCACTCCGGTAACCGTAGTCCGGTAAGGCAATGCGTTGTCCGGGGTAGTCACCGTCGCGTACGCCGTTGGTGCGCGGGTGTAGCTCACATACCAAGTATTTGCAACCAGATTGGTTGTTAACAACTGTGTTTCCCCCACCTCTATGGTCGTGGGGTCTGGTGTTAGTTCACACGAAGACAAATAGTCAATCCTATCACTATTAATACATACTGGTAGTAGTCCAGGAGGGTCAAAGGTAATAAATATTACTCTCACCTCATACTCCGTCCCCGCCACCAATGCTCCGGTGGCCGTGTAGCTAGTGGCACTACATAGGGGTACTTTTGGGTATCAATTGGACTCCAGCGAAATCGGGCAGAAGTGGGGGTAAGCCGCGCCGTAGCCAGGATGTTGGGGGTCGGGACATAATCAGCACAACCTGTTGCAGGCCCGCACTCACAGGAACTGCTCACATAAATCGACTTACATACATTTGATCCCGCACACGACCCATTACAAGCTGGGAAAGTACTATCCCCGCATGCCACTCCCGGGGTTGAGGTCGGGGCTGGTGTCGCTCCCGACGGCAGTGGTATATCCTTGTCATAACACTGTGCTCCATGTGGCATACACATTCCACAATCCAACAAACTTTGGTTATAACTCCAGTCACAGCTAGTCCCCGATTCCCGAGTTCTGTGTACAATCTAGCGCGTTCACACTTTTGTTTGCCCCCAGCCACAGCCCGATTAGTAGCAGTATCACCCCCGCCATCCTCTTCATAGCCCGCCTCCAAACACCGCTCTCTCTCCCCTAACTTTATCCATTGCCTCTCTCACCCGTGCCAAGCTCTCCCCCCGCTCCCCGCTGGCTAGCCCAAACGCCCAACACCCCGTCACAATCTTATTTAGCCACTCTGGGGATGCCTCTACCCCGTACCGCGCAATCAAACGGTTAGCATCTACGTCCAGTGTCACCAGCACCACACTCCTGGCCAGATAGGTTTTTGGCACCAAACACCCTGTCATCGGCTCCCTGGTTAGGGTATTCACACTCCACAGCCCATACTCCTGACTCACCAGCCCCTCCCGTGCCCAAATCACCAAATAGGGTTTATAAAACCCCGCCGCCTCTCTCCCCACTGCAACCATCTCTCTCAAAGCTGCCTTATTCTGGATCATTAACCCTCTCCCTACCACCAAATACCCCTTTCCCACCTGCACTCCATTTACCCCTACCCACACCCACACCGCTAACAACACAACCAAAATTATCAGAAAAATCACCCCCACCCACTTCTTCATTAATTCCACTATACACGAAATTCGCTCTCCCCCTCAACCACACGCCTACTCAAACCAAATTTCCTCTTCTTCCATCTTACTTGGATCAGTTGGATAATTAGCCTCTCCCTTATAAGCTCCCACAATACTCATACTTGGTGTTTTATCATCCGGACTTCCTAAATCCAAGTCTTTCTCAGCAAATTCTCTGCTTGCCCGCATAAAGCTCTCCCACATCGCCGTGAAAACCGCCGCATTATTCGCTCCCTCTCCTCCCATCATTACCTTATCGTAACCTTTTTGTCTTGCGTTATCCGGAATATATGAACTCCCACCCACAAATACCATTTCTACCAATCCCTTCTCCCCATTCTTCACCGCCAACCAGCCATACACCGATGTTGGACTATACACCGTATCCCCACCAGTCTTAATCGGCGGACTATTTCTTTGTGCGTCAATCTGTGCTCTCCACCAGTCCTTTATTTGGCTCCAATTATCTGGCGAGATCACCACTGTCCAAATATTCTTGAGGCTCACTCCCCCGGCTTCTGTTACCACTTCGTTGGTCTTAAATTCTGGGTAACCTGGGTTACCCACGACCCACACCCACTCTGTCCCGTCGGGACTAGCCGAAGGCAGGAAATAATCGTGGTCGGCAAGCCAGGTTATTATTTCTTCATGAGTTGGATTAGTTTTGCCCAACGTGCTTGCCCAATAGTCCGCATTTGCAGGTCCATCTACCAAAGCGTCAATCCCGTCCTGCCACAATCCGTGCGGGTCTTTGGGTTCCAGTCCCGCACACCAAGTCTCTATATCTTCTGGGTGTAAACATCCCACAGTTTCTGGTTGAAGCTTATTTACCTCAACTGTCTCTTGTGTCGGCGCCTCGGTCGGTTCACCAGGCAACGTTTCCGCAAAAAACTCTTTGGGAGCAAATAGTCCTCCTCCTCCACCCCCAGGCAACACTTGATCCAAAACTATCTGTTCACCAGTTAAAGCATCAATTATCGGCAAACCCACTTTCCAAGTTCCATCCGCTCCCACCTCAAATAACACCATCCTGCCACCAAATGCACTGACGAGCTCACTCCCATCACTCCCCTTCGTAATACTTACCTTCACCCAATTCCAAGTTCCATCAACCACCGCCTCGCCAGCTTCCGGCGTTCTCCACTCATTTCCCGCTCCGGCAATCCACCCCACCATCGCCTCTCCGGTCGCCGGGTCCATCGCCAGAGAATATTCTATATCCTCCCCATTCGCATCCTGAACTATCACCTGTCCAAAATTCATTGCCTCCGGAACCTTCCCTAGTGTTCGTAAAGCCTCAACCCCATCCGGGTACATCTGTTCCATTTTCGCCAAATCCAACATTCCCGATGTTAATGTCATCCCCTCCCCCACCTCAAATCCTTGTTCCTGGAATGTAATTGTCTGCCCGTTACTTTCTGCCGTTGCCGTCATCGTTGAACTAACTACAGCCGCTGGGGTCTCTCCCCCACCGTTGGGTATTTCTACTGTTGGCCGCCCTTCCCCATTAGCCACTCCACACGCCGCCAGTGTCGCCGTTAAAGCTACATTGACTGCAACTTCTCTCGGATGTTTTATAGCAAAATCAATAATCCCCTTCACATTTGCCAAAGAATCCGTCAGTTTCCTTGCTGTTTCTATCTTGATATCCTTCCAAACTTGTCCCAAGTCAACCGATTCGGTTTGTCCGCTCTTTACTAACCGTTGTTCAGGCTTACTCCACCCCAATAGTTGTGAGACCGGGACATACTCCTGGCCGGACATCGCGTATCCATGTTCTACCCCCCATCGCTTTGTCAGTGTGGCCATCGCCTCTTTCCGCTGTCGATTCCACTCGGGGTAAGCCGGTGAGCGCCTTAGTTGTCCCGCCTTTTCCGCCATCACTCCCACTGCTTCTAATACTGCAATTTGTGTCTGATTTGATAATTGTCCCTCTCCTTTGACATAGGACCCCAACTCCTTGCTCATCTCCTCCCCCGTCTTTGCCCAACCGCCTTGCTTCAAACCATACTCTCTGTCCGCGGGTTGACCATATAACTCCATCATCCCCAATAGCTCAGGCAGCGTCTGTACTCCTGCGTCTGTCTCATGTTGTTCTAGTGCCGAACGTAGAAACGGCTCCACACCCTTGCCCTGTTCCCCTTCAATCATTCCCTCATTAAACTCTGGCATAGACATCATATTCCTCCACATTATAGGTTAGAAAATTAACTGTGTCAAACCCGTACTTTTCTCGAGCAAACCACCCATACACATCTCTTACATACGAAATACTATCACCCCTTACCTTTACACTCATTACCCCTGTTGTATCATTTCTTGCTCATCCTTTCAACCCTAACTACATCGCCAAGTCCTTTCTGTACTTGCCCGATCAGCTCACTCGCCGAGAAAAATGGCCCCACCCTACCTTCCAAGGCCTCTCCTGCTCGCTTGTTGACCTCGCTCCCAACCACACAACTAGCTAGGGCTGGGCTCTTGGCGTACAGTCCCGCTACTAGTCCCGACAGTACGTCCCCTGTCCCTCCCTTGGTCATCCCCGCGCTCCCTCCCGTAATCTCGATATTTGTCTTCCCTTGGGTAATCACGTCTACCGGCCCCTTCGCCAAAACGGTGACTCCCGGTGGAATCTTCCCAGCCAAGATTTCCTGCTCCCGCTTATTGGGAGTCACAATCATCTTTTTATTTAATAGTTTTGGATCCACCTCCTGCAAAGCTCCCCCATCCACCACCCACCGCTTATCTGGATACTTGGCAAGCAGATCATTCACTATCTTCTTTGTGTCCTCCCCTCGCTCCATCCCCGGTCCAATCAATATACTGTCATCTTCCTCGATATAGTGTGTGACCTCCTCCCATGGGACCACAATCCCCTCCCAAAACTTAGCTTTAGCCCTGACCCGCATCAGCTCATTATTTTCCATCTTCGGGCTCGAGAAATGGACCATATCCACGATCTTGCTGGCCATGCATGCCGACCAAAAAGAGGCGACGTGGAAGAGTCGGCTCCCCCCAATAACCAGTACCCGCCCATTCTCCCCTTTGCGCGAATTCTTCTTGGGCAACACAATCTGCTCAATATATTTGTCAATTCCCATAGACATATTCTATCCTATATGCTAATACTTAATTTATGAATTTGTTTGGTAAAAGAGTTGAAACTATCTTCTCTGCAGAACAACCAGATATCTTGTCCCGTGCACATCAGGAAGGCAAAGATGCCGTTGCTACTCGAAGCGAATTTTTCCACCATATCGCCACACGTATTCTTGAACTGGTCAAGAAGGATGATGAAAAATTGGATAAGGTTGTATCTTTACTTCAATCCAGTCAAAGTAGAAGAGATTCTGAACGAAAAGGACCCAGCCTTAGTTTCTTCGATCAAATCAAGAGACTAGATCCCAGAACGGCAAGAATTATCATTGAGGCTCACAATAATATGGTTCGGACATTGTCTCAATCACAGCCCGGAGTATTCGACCGTTATTTTACTGAGCTAAATAATTCTGGAAGTATCACGGCCGGGTACGACATAAATAGTGAATTAACCTCAATACTCCAATCCCGTTACATGAATTCTCGCTAAATTACTCAATCTAAAGTATTTTTCGTTAATCTCACCACCTCTGCTCCTTTAACTAACTTGGTTGCCTCTTCCTCGGCACTGGTTACGATGGTCTGCCTCCCCTCCATCATGACTACCACTTCTTCGCGGTGCAGTTGATCCAGCTCAGAAAAAATATCATCCAACAGTAACAAGCTTTTGATTTTTAGTTTCTCTTCCACATACTTCATCGCCGCCATCTTCATAAATAGCACTCCTAGCCGCTGTTCCCCCCTACTTCCATAGACCATCAAATCCTTCCCTTCCTGGAAAATCTTAAAATCATCCTTGTGCGGCCCAACCAGAGTGTACCCGACAGCCACCTCTGCCTCGGCATATTGTGTTAGTCGCTCGGGTGATACCTCCGATGCCAAATACTCTAGTTTAAACTTGCCAAAACTAGTACTCACCCTCGACAAATACAGTAAAAACTCCCGGCGAAAATTACTCACAATATTGCCGTTTTTAATGACCGACTGATCCCAATAAGTCAATTGTTCCCGCCTGGCCACTCCCTCACGGATGGCATCCAGTAGCTTGTTGCGCCTGCGCAGACTGGCTTCGTATACGGTCAGTGCTCGCGCATATTCTGGGTGTGCCTGGGTCAAACTCTCATCCAAAAAATTCCGTCTCCTAGGAGGCGACCCCTCGACTAACCGCATATCCTCGGGGCGAAAGAGAGTGACCGGTAACTTCCCCACAAACTTGGCTTTGGTCCGCGCGACTCCGTCGACCAAATACCTGCGCTTGGGGGTCACTTTGCCCATGTAACTCCCTCGCGTGAGAATTACTGTCAATTCAATATAATCACTTCCCTGATTCCTAATTCCTAATTCCTGATTCCCATTCACTTCCAGCACCGCATTAACTGTTGCAATTGGTTTTTCCCAGGTAATCATCTCTTCGGTTACACTAGCCCGCTCACTCTCTCCCGCAAGAAGTAAATAAATTGCCTCTAGTAAATTAGTTTTCCCTGCCCCATTGGGAGCTACGATAATGGTTCGCTCTCCAAATCGATATTCCTGCTTTTCGTAACTGCGAAAATTCTCTAGACGTATTCTCTCTAACTTCATTCCCTCTTATTATACAGCGACCTCACAATTGGCACTTCTGGCACACCCACGTCCCTCTCCCCCCAACCACAATCCTCTCTAGTTTGGTCCCGCACCGGTTGCATGGCTCTCCCGTCCGCCCGTATACCAAAAATTCATTTTGGTAACTCCCCATCTCACCTTTCGCGTTCACATAACTGTTGTCACTCGCTCCTCCCGTAGCTAGTCCTCGCTCCATTACCCTGCGTAAGCTTGACAATAATTTTTTCACTTGGGGGATCGTCAAAGTATTGGCTTTTTGCTTGGGATTTATCCTCGCCTCCCACAAGCCATCATTAGCATAAATGTTCCCCACCCCTGCTAACAAACTTTGATCAAGTATTGCTTCTTTTACGGATCTACCCGTCTTTTGTAATTTACGCATAAGTTCAGCTTCGCTCATCTCCCACGGATCTTTACCCAATTGTTTCCGTTCGCTTACCACCCTGATATAACCAAACTTGCGTGTGTCCCAAAAGTATAATTTCCCCCCCTCCATTACTACTACCACCCGCGTATGTTTGGCCTTCTCGTAATCCGCTCTGTCCCATATCAACCTTCCCGTCATTTTTAAATGTATCTCCCACATACTCCCGTCCGCAAAATCAAAATATAAGTACTTCCCTACTCTCCCAACCTTGGTTATCACTTGATCTACGCGCTTTGGCCCAAGGTAGCTCTTTTCCTCCCGTACTTCTATTCCCGTTACTCGCCTGCCGACCAAAATAGTCGCTAGCTGTCTTCTTATCGTCTCTACCTCTGGTAATTCAGGCACCGACTACCCCCCGGATCTCCTTTTCAAACCTCGCTCGGTTAAACTTCTTCGCCCACTGCCCTATTTTCTCTCGCTCCCACTTAATTTGCTCCATCCGCCTAATTCCCTCCGCCACCGTCTTGGCGTCTGTTCCTTCAATCAAAATCCCCGTCTTACCAACTACCACCGTTTCCTTGTATCCCCCGCCGTTAAACGCTAGTACCGGAGTCCCCATGGCCATTGCTTCCACCACTGTCATCCCAAAGTCTTCATCCCGCGATAAAGCCACCAGTCCCCTCGCTCCCGCATAAAGCTTAGCCAATTCTTTGTCTTCCACCCTCCCTAAATATTCTACATTCCTACTTTCTAATTCCTCTTTCCTAATTCCTGCCCCCACCGTTTCACCGACAATCTTTAGTACAACTCCAGCTTTTCTCGCTCCCGCGATTGCCTCTCTAATCCCCTTCCCTCCCACCATTCTCGCTACCACCAAATAATAATCTCCTCGCTTAGCTACCGTCTCTCGTCTAACTTCTGGCATCTCGATTGGCGGGTATACTACCTCGGCTTTCTGGCGGTAGAACTTCTCGATTCGCTTAGCCACTTCCCGGCTATTGGCGATCCAGGTATTCACCCGCTGAGCTGACTGGTAATCAAAGTAGCGCACAAATGGTCCCACCACCCACATAAAAGCTTTGCCCCACCACTGCCGGTTAGCTCCGGTCGGTGTGTCATACCCATACAGCCATCTTGGGGGTGTATGACAGTACGCTACCACCCTAGCTCCTGGTTTGACCCGAAATCCCCTGGCAATATATCCTGAGCAACTGGTGATCACCAAATCATATGCCGTCAAATCCACACTCTTCCACACCCATGGCAAACAACAACGTAAGTAGCTATACATCCGGCCGATTTTGAGTAACCACCCCCACGAACTTTCCACTATCCTCTTACCCCTCTCATCTAACATCTTTTTAGCCGTTCCCTGTTTGGCAAACGCCACATAAATCGGCGCCTTTGGATACATCTCAGAGAGTACCCTTAGGACCCGCTCCGCTCCCCCTGCCTCGTTTAAATAATCGTGAACCAAAGCAATTTTCATCTTAAAATAATCCTATTTGCTTGTCGTTTTGGGGTTTTTTGCTCTCGTCTCCCCAAATCCGCTTAATTAAACTGCGAAAGCCCAATTCTTCTAGTTTAGCTCGTAAGGCTAGGCTCTCCAAACCTTTATACTCTATTTCCTCGCTGGCTACTGTTAGCGACATGGTTGTCACAATCCTTGATAAGTCTTGGGACATTAAAGCACTCTCCTTCCCATCCGCCAATTTTTTGGCTACCAGTTCCCCAAAATGAAGTTGCACTTCCTTAATGTCTCGGTATATTCGCGTGAGTGATCCAAACATTTTGATTAGGTTGGCCGCTGTCTTGGGTCCGATTCCCGCTACTCCCGGGATATTATCACTTGTATCCCCGACCAGTGCCTTGTAATCCACTATTTGGGATGGATGTACTCCGTACTTATTCCACACCTCGTCTGGCCCGTACAAGACCGGTGGATTGGCTCCCTTGGCTGGGGTTAACACCCTGACCCGCTCATTCACCAACTGCATGGTGTCCTGATCTCCCGTTAATATCAAAATTTCTCCCTCTTGTTTATTAGCTAAGGTCCCAATAATATCGTCCGCTTCATATCCCTCTTGCTCAACCTGTACTAATCCCATGGTCTTAATTACTTCCTTGACCATTGGGATCTGCTCCACCATCTCGGTATCTGCCTTGGGGCGTTGTGCCTTGTACCCCACATATTTCTCGTGCCTAAATGTTGGCTTAGGCAAATCCCAGGCAACCACCACCTGAGTTGGCTTCTCAGACGTTAAAACCGAAATCAAAATCGATGTCACCCCGTACACCGCGCCAACTATTTCTCCTGTTCGCGAAGTTAGCGGCGGGTACGCATGATACGCCCGATGCAAAAGTGCAGATCCATCAACGAGCAACAACTTGGTCATTCCCCTATTATCTCATAGCCACTGCCATCCAGTGAGAATCAAGTCATAATATTGTTTCGTTTCCGCTTCGTTTCCATGAGGAACA
>Ga0075656_117_pt1 | contig 12640 bp, 6 predicted proteins | sample RifGroA1_FD_68401 | JGI IMG/M metagenome (GOLD analysis project Ga0075656, IMG submission 68401) | Microgenomates bacterium GW2011_GWA1_46_7 | reverse complement strand
AACAACGACAGTTACCTACTCGGCAGGAGCAACTTTAAGAGCAATTAGAGAAGGCACAAAACTCCGTGTCTACTACAACAATGCTTTAGTTGGCTCTGAACTCACGATGACTGCCAATACCAATACCAAACATGGGTTATTCTCTACCTATTCAGGTAACTCTTTTGATAACTTTACTTTGTGGGCAAGGGGGACAGGTAACGAATACGTTAATTTACCCGATACCGATCTGACTGCCACCAAAGATACTTCCGTTCACTATTCGGGAGCTTCATCTTTGAAATTAGTCGCCGATACTTCAGACAACGGCTACACTCAAAGCTATACTCTACCTAATACCAACAACTACACTTTATCAGCATTCGCCTACACTGATGGATCGGCAGTTACTTCCTCTGATGTTAGTCTGGAAAATGGCGATGTCAATCTGACGACCACCTACACTTCCGTGGGTAACGGCTGGTACAAACTCTCATCATCATTTGCCGGAGTTGCCTCCTCCCGCAATTATGGCGTTAAAGTTAAAGCCGGCAGAACAGTGTATGTGGATAATTTGTCTTTGTTTGCTTCTTCCGGTTCCGGCAATACTTTGGCCATTGCCAACTCCACTACTGGTTTAGGCGGTTTGTCTGTTGAGTCAACAACAACATTAAACTCAGGTCTGGCAGGACTTCAAGCTTTAATTGTCAAAGGTTTCTCTGGTCAAACCGAGGACCTCCAAGAGTGGCAAGATTCAACCGGAGCAGTACTAGGGAGTCTAACACCGAGTGGAGGACTCTCTCTTACAGGTAACCTAGATATTAACGGAACCAGTAACGATATCGCTGGGTCACTTAATCTATCCGGCAATTCCTTAACCTCCACCGGAGCCTTGACCATTACTCCCGCTTCCGGCAATAATGTAAATATCTCCCTGGGGACTACAGGAGACTTTAAAGTTAATACCAATGATCTAGTTGTGGATACCTCGGAAGGGAGAGTGGGAATAGGAACTACTACCCCATCAGCCAAGCTCCATGTCATCGCCCTGACTGAACAAGAGCGACTAGGCTATGACACCTCTAACTACTGGACCAGTACCGTTGGGATAACCGGAGCCCTCACTATGCAAGGAGTGGGCACGGGAGGAGCCCTCACTCTCTCCCCCACCGCTGGACAGAACCTGAACGTCACACTCGCTACTACCGGTGACTTTATCGTCAATACCAATGATCTAGTAGCGGACACCTCCTCCGGCTATATCGGGATCAATACCACCGCTCCTACCTCCCTACTAGATATCGGAGCTACCAGTGGAGTTGATGGACTAAGGCTAACTAACTCTGGCACTAAAGTCCTCGGCCTTTCCTATGGCACTAACTCCACGACCTGGGATGCAACCTCTACTGACCCCACCAACAAACTCACCAACGGCACCTTTGACGCTGACCTAACTAGTTGGAGTGAGGAACCTAGCTACACCCTGGTTCCTGACCCTGGACTATGGTATGCTTCCCAAGCCAGAACTGCTGGGAAAACAGCCATTATAAAAGTAAATAGTGCAAGTGGTATTGTAAGATTTGGGTGGACAATTGCATCTGGTTCTGGGATTGGAACAGAAGGATTTAATTTTAATGGCTCTATTTATGATACTGGAATTGCCGTTGCAAACTCATTTTCTACTGGGACGGATTATTTACTTGCTGATGTGTTGCGTGGTACTGGACACTATATGTTTATAAAAGGCGGGGCATATACAAATTGGACACTTCTTTATACAACAAAAGTAACAACTACAACTCCCATGTACCCATTTGTAGGTCAGGCTTATGGCGCCTCGGTCTTTACCGCCGACAACATCCGCATCCCCACCGCTACATGGCTTCCTACTCCTCTTGCCTACGATACTTTTACCAGAGCGGACGGGGCGATTGGCTCAAGTGAGACAACTGGGCCAGACGAGCAAACTACCCCTGCCCTAGAGTGGACAGGTGGGGCAATATCAGGAAATACCAATGTGATTACACCAACAGTTGGAGATAGTGTAGTTACAAACGGCGATTTTGCTTCATGGTCTGGCGACAATCCCACAGGTTGGACACTTGTTGATACAGAAGATGCAAATAACTATGTGACTGAGGTTTCTGGAAAAGCACGATTGGTTAGCGACAATACTAAAGGAACTGGTATAAATCAGAACACTGCCACAACAGGAACATGGTATCAATTTAATGTTGATTTAACAGACTCTACTTTAGGAACCTTAAACGCATACATTGGTGGTGTCAGTGGTATGGCTATTGGTGGAATAACAGGAGTTGGAACAAAATTATATACTGGTAGAGCAGCTTCAACACTTATACAAATAAATAGAGGTGCCACAGAAGATATTACTATAGATAATTTCTTAGTTAAGCCCCTCACCCTCTCCTCCCTCTTCTCCACTGTCTCAACCAGTGATAGTGATGTGATAGCAGACGCTAATGTTACTTTAACTGCCGGGACACAGGCAGGATTAGTTTTGAATCTGGATAGTACTTCAAGCCCTGCCAACTTTATTATTATCTACCATGACGGCACCAGTGTAAAAGTAGATGAAGCCGTAGCAGGGGTTTATACCAATAAACAAACTACGACTGTTACCTATTCTGCAGGTGCTACCCTGCGGGTAATCCGTGAGGGGACCAAACTTCGTGTCTACTACAACAACGCTTTAGTAGGCGCAGAACTAACCATGACAGCAAATACCAACATTAAACACGGGCTATTTAGTACATATAGTGGCAACAGCTTTGATAACTTTAGTTTGTTCCCTCGGGGGACGGGAGGAGAGTATGAAGAGATTACACCAACAACTCTAACAGCGACAAGAGAAACAACGATTAAATACAACAATAGTACCGCCTCGGTCAAACTGGTCGGGGGAACTACTTATGGAGATTACCTTCAATCCGCCAACGTAGGAGACACAGAAACATATAACCTCATTGCCTACGCCTACACCGATGGGAGTGTCGTCACCTCCGCAGACCTCTCCCTTTACTACGACACGACCACTCTCACCACCACCTACACTCCCATGGGAGGAACAGGCTGGTACAAGCTGACAGGTAGCTTTACCGGCGTAGCATCTAGCAAGAACTATGGAGTCAGAGTGAAAGCTGGGAAGACCGTATATGTAGATGAAGTCAAGGTTCAAGTAGGAGTAGGCAGTACCCAGACCATGTATGTCTTAGACTCTAATACGGGAGTAACAGGTCTTAACGTCCAGGGACTAATCAATGGCACCTTAAATGGAGTAGCTACCTATACTAAGGCAGGGACGATCTCTGACTCTGACTTCTCAGGAGGAGCCACCGATGGACTCCTAGGAATTGATACTACCAATCATAGAATTTACTTTAGAGAGGGAGGAGAGTGGCACTATGCGGCTAGAACAGCCGGCTTTCAGATCCCCAAGGAGGAAGTAGCTGGTCTTTCGATCGGAGATACCCTGATTCCTTACGTGGAGACTTTTATGAGTGACGGAGCTGTCCACGGACTGTATCGCAAACTGGATATTAACCAACTGTTAAATACTCCGGAGGCTTTGCAGTTTGAAGGGAATACCAGTTTGGTCGGGAGGGTGAGTTTTGGCGACAAGGATATGGCAGGGATCGCAACAGTTAAAACCTATACCGATCAAGTACGGGTGAACTTTACCACTCCCTACCAAGTTGCTCCGATGGTAAACATCTCGTTGGTGGCTGATCAAACTGAGGATAATACCCTGCTATCGGAGGGACTGGAAGCAACCATTACCGAGGTTACCCCAGGAGGATTTACAATTCTCTTGGATCGATTGGCTTTGCGGGACTATGTATATAACTGGGTGGCAATTATGGCACCACAAGCAATTACCACCAAGAGTACATCGGAACTGATGACGATCATGATGAGTCCGATTCCGGTAGCGACGGGGAGCTCTGGATTCGAGTAGAGTAGAGAGCTCCGCGAGTAACACCGAGTTTGGTGATGAGGTTTTTTCTTTGGAGATTGAGGAGATCGTACCTGAGAGTACTGGCGGGGATAGCCATAAAACGCCGATGGAGGAAGTCAAAACTGCAGGGAGAGTGATCGGCTATAATATTGAGTAGCTCCTGGCGGCGGGGAAGGAGAGTAGAAGCAGTGGAAAGATCGTGAGGCTGAGAGATTTTGGTTAAAACTTGGGAGGCGGAGTCCACCATTAAGGAAAGAAAGTATTCGATAAAGGCAGTTACGTCACGGCTTTCATTTTGGAGGTGGTAGTAGTAATCGTCTCGAGTTTGATCAATTTTCTCTTCGAGGGAAAGAAGGCCGGAGAAATCGAAGTTTATTCTGCGGAGTTGTTGGGTTAGGATAAGACGACCCACCCTACCGTTACCATCGAGGAATGGATGGATTTTCTCAAACTGATAGTGGGAGATAATAGTTTTACAAAGGACGGAACCTTGTAATTGCCAGGAAGATAGGAGAGGGATAATATCTTGGGGAGGAGGTGTGAGGTAAACGGCGATCCCTGCAGAGTTAAAGATGGCAGATTGCTCGGTTCGGAATTGCCCGGCGTCACTGCGAAGATTGTGAAGAGATTTGGCATGAAGAGTTTTAAGAAAGTTTAGGTCAAGTGGAATTGTCGTAGGCTGGGTGTAGAGCCAGGTGTAAGTATTTTCTAAATTTTGAATAGCTAGTTTGTTGGTGTCTGAGTCGTGAACAATACCTTCAATGCGAGCAGAAAAACGAGCGCTACCTAGGAGCGAGTGACGACGGAGATTAATGGTTATGCTGGCTTGACGGGGATCAGATGGAAGGCCGTCTTTTGACCTTCTAGGGTGTTGAGAAGCGATTGGATTTTTGGATTAAGAGTAAAAACCTGGTTTAGTAACATACTCCATTATTAGCAGATATTGGCAGATATTGTCAAATGTTAGCAGATGTGGGTGAATTAGTGGATGAGGTTGAGGGCGGATTTCTCGCGGAAGCGAGCGAAGGCGAGCTCAATCAGTCGGTCGAGTAGATCGGAGTAAGCGAGACCAGTAGCCTCCCAGAGTTTAGGATACATACTGATGGGGGTAAAGCCGGGCATCGTATTAACTTCGTTAAGATAGAATTCGCTAGTTGCCCCGTTAACTAGAAAATCCAGGCGAGCGAGACCGTAACAGTCTAGTACGCGGAAGGCTTTGATGGCAACACTTTGGATTTGCTCGGTAAGCTTTTTGGAAAGTTGGGCAGGGATAATAGCCTGGCTTTGACTATCTGCATATTTGGCAGAGTAATCGTAGAACTCGCGGTCAGGAATGATTTCTCCCAAGACCGATGCTTGAGGAGAATCGTTGGGATCGAGAACGGCGCATTCGATCTCGCGCACGTCTGACACGGCTATTTCGACTACGACTTTGGTATCACGGATGAGCGCAGTTTCAATACCTGAAATTAGTTCGACTTGGTTGTGGGCTTTGGTAATGCCGACGCTACTACCCTGGTTAGCCGGTTTCACAAAAAGAGGAAAATTAGTGGACGGAAATTTTTGGGAAAGAGATTTGAGGACTTGTTCTTGGTCATGATCCCACTCTCTGCGGGTAAACCAGAAGTAGGGAACGAGTGGAATTGAATAACTTTGACAGACATTTTTTTGCAATACTTTGTCCATACAAACAGCAGATGCCGTGACTCCGCAGCCGACATAGGGGAGGCGTAAAAGTTCGAGAAGGCCTTGGATGGTGCCATCCTCGCCGTAGGGGCCATGAAGTATGGGGAAGACTAGATCAGCAAAAGTAGGGAGAGAAAAAGGGTCGACTCCCCTACCCTGCTCGTCGACCCAACGATTGTCTTGGGTAATCGTCAAAACTTTAACTTGATATTTACGGCGATTAAGATTGGCCAGGATACCCTTGGCCGAGATCAGACTGATTTCGTGTTCGGTATTGGTTCCACCTTGGATAATAACGAGACGAGTTTTCAGATAAAGGTCCTCCTGATTGAGGGATGAAGGCTAGTAAGGATAGTATATGGGATTGTGTGGAGAAGTTGGGCCTGGGCTTGGATGGGGGCAAGGGTTAGGGAAGCGCCGGGTTTGAGATTAGTCCTCCGTGGGAGTTTGATGGCGGTCATGTTCATACTGACGCGGCCGATGATCGGGCAAATTTCCTTCGAGGGCAGAATAAAGTAACCTAGGTTACTAAGTTCGCGCGAGATGCCTTCGTTATACCCCAAGGGGAGAATTGCAATTGCTTCCTGCTGTTTAGCGACGTAAGCGGCACCGTAGCCCACGGCATCACCTTTAGCCAGGTTTTTCACGGCCGCAACGTGGGTTGTCAGAGTTAGAGCAGGTTTGAGAGTTTGGCGCTCGCGCCTACCCTCTTTGGTATGAGGGCCAAAGGGAGAGAGCCCATAGAAACCGAGCCCTAGACGGATCAAATTAAAATAGGGATCATGAATAATTTCTGATCCAGCAGTGGCGGCAAGGTGGCGGAGGGAAAAATGGTAACCTTTGGCTTCGAGAAGAGTAGTCATTTGTTTGAATAACGCGATCTGGCGGCGGGTAGCGGTAACTTGCCGAGGATCATCGGCCGAAGCCAAATGAGAAAAAACTCCCTCTAGGCGGAGATGAGGACAGTGTTTGAGAGTGGAAAGCAGTTGGGGTAAGTCGGCGAGGGTGAAACCTAGGCGGTGCATCCCGGTATCTAACTTGAGATGGACGCGGGACCCTGGCTGATACTTGTTAAGCGCCAGGAGAGTCTCACAGTCTGAGACACCAAAGATAAAGGGAATGTTTTTCCAGACCTGATAATTAGCAGGGTCGGTGTAGCCCATGATAAAGATCGGGGTTTTGATCCCAGCTTTATACAATTCATAGGCTTCATAGAGAGAGTCGACACAGAGGAAGGGAACTTGAGAAAGATTTTGATCGATAAATTGAGCGGTAGGAATTAGGCCGTGACCGTAGGCGTTACTTTTAAGAACAGGGGCGAGTTGGGCTTGAGGGTTAAGCTTTTTAAAATAATTATAGTTATGGAGGAGAGCGGACTTTTTGACAGTTATTTCGTTAAGGACCCGATACTGTGGCATATCTCCACTATATATCTTTTAGTTATAAAGTCAAACTTGTAGGCTAAATATATGGTTATTAACCACAACTACAAGGGATCAACCCTCGTAGTTAGCTGATTCCTAGGTGGGTAGGAGTAAAGGCATAGGGAAGCAAAGTTTTGAGACTAGTCACACGTTTAACATTCCCCTTAGGATCTGCGACTAGAACAAGACAATTATCCGCGTGCTCGGCCATAATCTGACGGCAGCGACCACACGGAGCGCTATCACCGGAATGGGCGCAGGCAAGAGCAACTAAAAATTTCCGGCCACTTTGTTCGACTTCTCCTTGAATAACTGCGTTGGTGATGGCGGCTTCTTCACCGTGGTCGGTTTCGCTGTAGCTTACCCTTTCGACATTGTTGCCCAAATACACTTGGCCTGATTTTGCCAGAATGGCAACACCAACTTGATAATGGGAGTAGGGAACATAGGCATGTTGACGTTGCTGAGCGGCTGACTGGCACAATTTGAGTAAACTATCTTCCCCAAGGCGGGTGATTTCTCCAAGAATCCAAGTTTTTTCGAGTTGCCGTTCTGAGTCGGGGACAGTCCAAATGGTAGATACCAATTCGGGAGTTATACTACTTCCTCCTCGTCTTTTTCTTGGAGGGTGGTGACACTGGTCACAACATCGCCCGGGTGGGGGCGCATCAAGATAACTCCCTGGGTTGAGCGACCCAAGACTTTGATGTTTTTGAGCGGAAGCTTAATGACCTGGGCAGCTTTGGTAGTAATGACGACCTGCTCGTCATCTTCGGTGACTAGGCGGATCGCGGCAACTTGACCAGTTTTGTCGGAGAGTTCGGCCACTTTGACCCCCTGCCCTCCCCGTTTTTGCTCGGGATACTCCTCAACGTTCGTGCGTTTGCCGAGCCCATGCTCAGTAACAACCAGGATTTCCCGGAAGAATTTGCGCCGTTTATCATCAGGTTTGGGGGGTTTGATCTCAACGGTTTCCATAGTTAGGACTTTATCTTCGGGTTTGAGGGTCATCCCCTTGACTCCCATGGTGTCCCGGCCTGTCGCGGTCACGTCGGTTTCTTTGAATTTGATGGATTTGCCCAGAGCGGTAATCAGGACAATGTAGTTTTGGCCGTTACTTAGAACCACTTTGACGAGCTTATCGTTATCTCTTAAGGAGATACCGATCTTGCCGCTAGTTCTAATACTTTCATATTCCGCAAGCGGGGTCTTTTTGACCATGCCTTTTTGGGTGGCCATGGTGACAAAGTGGGATTGGTCGGCAAAGTTGGCTTTGGTTAGGGTAAGGAGAGCCTGAACTTTTTCGTCTTGTTCAATACTGAGTAAATTAATGATGGCTTGGCCTTTGGCTTGACGGGAGCCTTCGGGAAGCTCGAAGGCACGAATGGCGTAAACTTTGCCAAGGTCGGTAAAGAAGAGACAGTAGTCATGAGTGTTGGCGACAGTCATGTGGAGAACCTCATCTTCGTCTTTGGTAGTCATGCCGACCACACCTTTGCCGCCGCGCCTCTGGGTACGGTAGGAGTTGAGAGGCATGCGTTTGATGTAGCCTTCGCGGGTAATCACAACCAGGTTATCAACCGAGGCAACTAAATCTTCTTCGCTAAATTCGCCGAGCTTGCCTTTGACTACTTTGGTCCGTCTAGGATCGCCGTATTCTTTTTTGAGAGCCGAAAGTTCTGTGATAATAGTATCGAGGACTGCCTGGGGGTTATGGAGGAGGGCCAATAAAGCCTTGATAGTTTGGAGAATGGCGTTGTATTCGTCTTCGATTTTCTGACGTTCGAGGGCGGAGAGACGGCGGAGCTGAAGATCGAGGATGGCGGTGGCTTGGATATCACTGAAACCAAATTTCTGGATCAAGTTCTTTTTGGCATCATCGGTATCTTTGCTTTTTTTGATGGTTTCGATGACGGCGTCCAAATTATCGAGGGCTTTGATAAAACCTTCGAGAATGTGAATCCTAGCTTTGGCTTCTTGCAGTTCAAATTGGCTGCGCCTGACGATCACCATTTGGCGATGTTGCACATAGTGGGTCAAAATAGTTTTGAGATTCATGAGGTGAGGAGTGCCTTTGCCATCGAGAGCAACCATATTGGCGGGGAAACTACTTTGGAGTTCGGTGTGTTTAAATAGATTGTTTAAAACACTTTTGGGTTTACTGGCTTTTTTGAGTTCGATGACGATACGTAAGCCTTCCCGGTCAGATTCGTCTCTTAAGTCACTGATCCCATCAATTTTTTTGTCACGGACCAAATCAGCGATCTTTTGGATTAACTTGGCTTTGTTGACTTGATAAGGAATTTCGGTAACGATGATCTGGAATTTGCCAGTTTTGGTTTCTTCGATGTCGGCGACGGCACGGGTTATTACTTTGCCTTTGCCTGTCGCGTAAACTTCGCGAATGGCGGAGGCGTCGTAGATAATCCCGCCGGTTGGGAAGTCGGGTCCTTGGATACTTGTCAGCAAGTCGTCAACGGTGGCAGTTGAGTTAAATTCGCCGGTTAGGTCAGAGTGGGGTGCGGAAACAATAGTTTCGTCAGTGAAATTAGTAAGATCAGGCAAACTGGCTGAGTCAACTTGGTGAATCAGAGTAGTAAGTGCATCAACGACTTCACTTAGATTATGAGTGGGGATTTTGGTGGCCATCCCAACGGCAATGCCGTCGCTACCCATTAGAAGTAGGTTAGGTAGAAGGGCTGGAAGGACAGTTGGTTCTTGGAAAGTACCATCAAAGTTGTCGATCCAGTCCACGGTCTTTTTGTCTAAATCGGACAAGAGTTCGCTAGTAATCTTGGCAAGCCTGGCTTCGGTATAACGCATGGCGGCGGGAGAATCCCCATCGACACTTCCAAAGTTACCTTGGCCATCGACCAGGAGGTAGCGCATAGAAAAGTCTTGGGCTAGGCGAGCTAAAGCCTCATAAACCGCACTATCGCCGTGTGGGTGGTATTTACCCAACACTTCTCCGACGATACGGGCACATTTTTTATATTTGGCGGGGTGAGTGAGCGCGAGCTCCTTCATGCCATAGAGAATACGGCGATGGACTGGTTTGAGACCATCTCTGGCGTCAGGTAAGGCACGGCTGACGATCACGCTCATGGCGTAATCGAGATAGCTCTTTTTCATCTCGTCGACGACTTGAACGCTGGCAATTTTGCCAAACTCGGTATCTTTGATATCCCAAGCTTTTTGGGCGCCCACGAGCATGCCGCCTTCTTGAGCGGTTAAAGCTGGAGTTGAAGGAGGAGTATCCTCGACAGTTGAGGAATCATCATCCAAATCAAGGGGGCGCAAGAGATTGTCGTCGGACATTTATTTCCTTTGAAGATCAGCGGTTAATACTTTTATGGCTTCCTCGGCTCCCAGAAATCGGCCAGTTTTGACAAATTTGCCGGGTTCGAGATCTTTGTAGTGATCAAAAAAATGTTTGATTTTGTTCTGAGTATGAGCCGGAATATCCGAGACGTCGGTCCAGTCACCGAAGAGTGGATCGACTTTTTTAATTGGGACAGCAATGAGCTTGGTATCTACCCCCTCTTCATCTTCCATTTCGAGCATGCCAATTAGTTGGGCTTTGATGCCGACTCCGGGAACTAGGCGTTCGGAAGCTAAGAGAACGATATCAGTGGGGTCCCCATCTTCGCCTTGGGTACCCAAGACACAGCCATAGTTAAAGGGGAAGCTCATGGGGGTGTGAAGGATCCGGTCGGCCATCAGCATCCCAGTTTTTTCGTCCCGCTCATATTTGACGTGACTACCCTCGGGGATTTCGATAAAGACGGTAATATTTTTGGTTGAGTCGGTCATATGGTCTCCTATATTAATGTTACTAATTATACGTCGAGAGAGGCTTGATGAGCATTGATTTGAATAAATTTCTTGCGGGGAGCTACATCATCCCCCATCAAGATACTAAAGATTTCGTCGGCGGCTTCGGCTTCTTCGATATGGACTTGCTTAAGCATGCGTTTGGCGGGATTCATGGTGGTCATCCAGAGCTGTTCGGGATTCATTTCTCCCAAGCCTTTGTAGCGTTGGAGAGTAGTTTTGCGGTCCTTGAGTTCAGCTAGTTTGGCGTCCCTTTCAGTATCGGTATAGACGTAGTACTCTTTTTTGTCGGCTTCGATGCGGTATAAGGGGGGCATGGCGATATAGAGGTAGCCGCCCTGAATAATGTCGGGCATGTGACGGAAAAAGAAAGTTAAGGCAAGAGTGGTAATGTGCTCTCCATCCACATCGGCATCGTTCATGAGGATAATCCGGTGATAGCGGAGTTTTCCGGCATTATAGGTATCCCCCTCAAAAAGCGCTACAATGTTTTCTGCCAAGTCAAAGTGAACCCCGTACTGCATATTATTACGCGACGCGATGGTGCGGGAGCGCGCGTCGCGCAGTATTCCGATAATCTCGCTCTTGGCTTCTGCCAAAGCGCTTGTGGTGCGAAACTCCGCAAGCGCTCCGGTGAGCAGTGTTGCTACAATCGCCAAAACCCCAAGCACCACAAGAAGTTCAAGCAACGTAATGCCGCGCGCGTTATTGTTTTTTAAAATATTTTGCATCTTCTTTTTAAAGTCCAGACACCAAGCTATACATGGGAGATATCATGGAAACCGCAAAAAATCCGACCGCCGCGCCGATTATAATCATCAAAACCGGCTCAATAATCGTAGAGAGATCCTTTGTTTCTGCGCTGACTTCATTTTCATAAAACACCGCTAAGCGCAAAAGCATAGACGAAATCTCTCCGGTTTCTTCTCCTACCGCGATCATCTCTCCTACCAGCGGCGGATAAAGGCGCTCTTTTGCCAAAAAAGAGTTTGCGAGCGTTTCGCCGCGTTGGACATTCTCACGCGCACCCTCAAGCACATTCTGATATAAATGATTTTGTAAAACCATTTTGGTAATTTCAAGCGCTTCAAGAATATTAACTCCCGAGGAAATGAGGGAGCTTAACGTTCTGCATGTGCGCGCGGCGTTAAATTTTACCGTAATGCCGCCTACAACAGGAGAAAATACAAACAGCCAATCAAGCGCGCGCTTTCCCCGCTCGGTACGAAGCGCTCGATAGAACGCGGCGCCCAACACCACGGCTCCGCCCAAAAAAACAATGCCGCTTTGTACAAGCGATTTGCTTATGATAATGATAAACTGCGTTGATCGCGGGAGATCCACGCCGAGTTCTTCAAATGTTGAAACCAGCGTGGGAACTACATATATCATCATTAAAATACCGATACCAACCATGGCGACGATAATAATAAGAGGATACATCATTGCGCTACGCACTTTGCGGCGGAGTGCGTAGTCCTTCTGAAGCTGTAGAGCAATGAGTTTGAGCGAATCATGCAATTTCCCCGACTTTTCGCCCGCGCGCACCATTTCTTGATAGAATTTCGGAAATACTTTTGGGTACTCGCCGACAGCATCGGCAAGCGATTTCCCCCGTTTTATGGTCTCTACCATAGAAACAATAATTTTTTGAAAGCGGGCATTTTGTGTTTGCCGCGCCATAACCTCAAGCACCTTGGCGAGTGAGAGCCCTGCGCCGATCATTACTGCGGTGTTG
>Ga0075656_113_pt1 | contig 12724 bp, 15 predicted proteins | sample RifGroA1_FD_68401 | JGI IMG/M metagenome (GOLD analysis project Ga0075656, IMG submission 68401) | Microgenomates bacterium GW2011_GWA1_46_7 | reverse complement strand
AAGCTAGTTTTACCAACGCTCCCACTTTCCCATTGAAATGCACGTAGGCAAACACATGACTAGCTCCCGTCTCTCGATCAGCTTTCTTCTCTGCTTTAGCGAGTCCTTGCGCTGCAATCAATTTCTTGGCCTTTTGGACATCTCCCTTACTCTCCGTCAAGGCTTTTCTCACCTCCATCACTCCCGCTCCGGTCTCCTCACGTAGCTCTTTGATTTGTTCCATGGTAATTTTCATACTTTCCCCTTTGCTTGGTCCTTGGCCAACTTGAGTCCTTTTTCGATGGCTTTTGACACTGATTCAAGGAGCATGACCACAGCTTTCAAAGCATCGTCATTGGCAGGAATTACTTTGGTAATAAAAGTCGGATCACAGTTGGTATCGCAAATTGCGACAATTGGGATTTCCTTGGCAATTGACTCTGCCATCGCAGTATTCTCGCGGATCGGATCCACGATAAAGACCAAGTCAGGCAGTTTGGTGAGCAGTACTACTCCCCCATACATCCGTTCCAGTCTATCCATCTCCCGTTTCAAAATCACTTGCTCTTTTTTGGTGTATTTCTTGTAATCACCCGCTTCAAATTTTTTCTTCATCTCCACCAACTTGGCAATTCGATTTTTGATTTGTTCCCAGTTGGTAAACAAGCCACCCACCCACCGGTTGGCGATGTAAGGAACCCCCAATCGCTCAGCCTCGGCTTTAATGGTCGGTGCAGCCTGGCCTTTGGTTCCAACCAGCAAAATCTGCCCACCCTTAGCAATTGCTTCGGTCAAATACTCACAAGCCTCTCCCAACTTCTCTCTGGTTTTCACCAAGTCAAAAATCTGTACTCCATTTTTGATGGCATACACATATTTATCCATTCGTGGGTTACGTCTCTTCACCGAATGCCCAAAATGCATTCCGGTTTCTAACATGTCCTTTAACTCAGGAAGATTGGTTGATTCACTCACTTTGCCTCCTTAAACTTCTCCAGGGGCCTGAAATCAGGAGGTCTCCCCTAGATGTAAATTTTGTAACTCTGGAATTATATCACAAACCCTATTCATGGGGCTCAAACTTCTCCCGCTCACCAAGCTCTGGTGGTTTTAAAAGTTCTTCAATTAACTGATCATACTCGGGTGTTCCTGGAGATACCCCCCTTGACTCAATCGCTCTTCTCATCCAACCAGGAATAATTTGGATTGCGTCAGGCGGCAATGGCGTCCAATCATATCTTACTTTTTCTGACATAAATATCCCCTAGATTCTCCATCAAACAAGCTATTGTAACAGGCCCTACCCCATTTGGTACCGGCACCGCCACCCTCGCTTTCGCATACACTTCTTTGGTCATATCTCCCTGTGGCGCCCCTACATCTATCGCCACAATCCCTGATCGTACCATCTCCCCCGTAATTAGCCCAGGTTTCCCCACACAGCTAATCACTGTATCAGCCTGTGCCAGATCACCCCTTTGCCACAGTCGGTCATCCGCCACACTCTCCATGATGCTAATAATTGCTCTCACCGTGGCCGGCATAATCCCCGATTCTTCACTCCGCAGTCCATCTACATCTTTGGTCAGGGGGATAGCCGCCAATACTTCCCGTACTTCGTTTTCCTTTAAACCTGGAATCGGTAGTTGTACCATTAGACCCGTTACCTCCGTGTATTCTCCAATTTCTCGTACCCTCTTTTCTAATTCCTCTTTCCCAATTCCTGTGTCCAACCTTACCACCTCAAACTCCACTCCTACCCGTTTGGCCGCCTCACTTTTGAGCCGCGTATATAGCTCGCTTGCCGGGTCACTCCCCACCAACACACTCACGATTTTGGGTTTTGTCTCCATCTCAGAAACTCTTTGCCGAATCTGCTCCTCTATCTCAACTGCAAATCTTTTACCATCAAATAACATACCTACGGATTATACCGTGTTTATTTAACTACCTGGCAAATTACCTCACTCTCGGCATACTTGCGATCTATCAGCTTGACCACAAACCGCTCCACTTGGGGGAAAAGCAGGAAAATACTCATCGCCGCCATCCGCATTCTGGCTTCATAAATCTCCAGAAACATCTTGGTAAAAATCTCCCGATAACTACTGCCTTGTTTATACTCTGCATGAAAACTCTCCGGCACCCAAATCTTCCCGTCCCCCTTCGTAAAACTACCGAATTTCTCTTCCAACTGTTCAACCTCAAAATCCAACTGCCACTCTAGAGCCTTTGGCGCCATCGCCCAGGAGCTTCGCACGATTAGCGCATTGAGTAAGATATGGACATCTTCTTCCAAAGCATTGTTAGCAATCCCGCTCGCATACGAGCGATCCCCAATCCTATCCCGTCCGACATGCATCTTATCTGCTGCAACCAGTGCCCACTGCAACGGTATCCCTGCCCCCAAGTTTACCCCTAAATCCGCTAGCATTGGCTCTTCGTGAAAGAGAATTGTGTACAAAACAGCTCTCCATTCCGCTTCGTGCAATTTTGTATTAGCAAATAGCCGCGTAAGTAGCCAAGCCGAGTACATGGAATGCTCTTTTCGATCGCACAAATTCCCCAAATCATGGGTCATCCCGACCAAAGTTAATAAGTTCTCACTTTTACTCTCGTACCATCCTCCTTTGTTCCCATAGCTCTTCCCCGCTCTAGCTAATAGTTCGATGGCCGTTCCCGTCACCCACAGAGTATGCCTATCGGTATGATCATTAAATCCGTGTGGCAACTCCAGGTCAAGCACGGGACCCACATAATTCCACGTTTTCCCTAGCCCCCGATACAAATACGCCAGTGACTCCCCTTTGCCTGACAAATGTAAGTATTCCCCAAAATCAAACAATTGTTTTACCTTCGGCACGCGATGATTAGTCAAAAACGGGAAATCGTCCTTTTGGTACTCGATCCCCGCCGAATGAAAGTACTCCCACAAACCCACTCCGTCTGCCCTTCTCATCTCGTCACTACCAAGAAAGGGAGAGTGAATATCTATATTCCATTTGGGTACCGACTGATTTATCACCCCCTCATTCTACAGGACACACCAAACAGTGTATTTATGGTAGGCGCACAAATTTCGTGCGACTGCCAGTAAACCATAAGCTATAATGTACCCATGTCCAAACTACAACAAACCGATCCCGAGATCTATGCCCTGATCCAAGCCGAAGAGAAGCGTCAAACCGACGAACTAGCCATGATCCCCAGCGAAAATATTGTCAGCGAAGCAGTCAAAGAGGCCGTCGGCAGTGTTCTCATGAACAAATACAGCGAAGGCCAGCCCGGCAAACGTTACTACCAAGGTAACGGCAACATCGACGCAATTGAATCCCTCGTGGAACAACGCGCCCTCCAAGTTTTTGGCCTCGATTCAAAGGATTGGCATGTCAACGTCCAGCCAGTGACCGGGAGTATAGCCAATTTTGCCGTCTATGCCGCACTTTTATCCCCCGGCGACCGTATGCTTGCCATGTCCCTCTATGACGGTGGTCATCTCACCCACGGCTGGAAATTGCCGGATGGCAAACCCATTAGTTTCACTTCCAAAATCTATGATACCTACTTCTACAATGTCGACCCCCAGACCGAAGTTTTTGATTATGCGCAGATTGCCAAAATTGCCGCTCAGGTTAAGCCCCAAATCTTAATTAGTGGTGGCACCGCCTATCCTCGCGAAATCGATTATGCCAAGATGCGCGAGATTGCCGACTCAGTCGGAGCTATCTACATGGCTGATGTCGCCCACGAGGCGGGCTTAATTGCCGGTGGAGCCAACACTTCTCCCTTCCCCCACGCCCATGTTGTCACTATGACTACAAGGAAGACGCTTCGCGGCCCGATCGGCGCGATGATCTTCGCCAGCAAAAAACTTTTGGGTGACAGCGTTGCCGAGAAAATCGATTTTGCTGTCTTTCCCGCCCTCCAGGGTGGACCCCAAAACCACAGTATTGCCGGGATTGGCGTGGCTCTCCACGAAGCCTTGCAGCCCGAATTTAAAACCTATGCTCAGCAGGTAGTGAAAAACGCCCAGGTTCTAGCTGCTGAACTTAAAAAGGCCGGCTTCCATGTCGTCTCCGGCGGCACCGATAAACACCTGATCCTTCTGGATTTGCGCAACAAAGGTATTTCCGGCAAAGACGCTGCTCTCGCTCTTGAAAAAGTTGGGATCATTACCAACAAAAATACCGTGCCCGGGGAAACCGGCAAACCCTGGAACCCCTCAGGTCTCCGTCTCGGCACCCCGGCTGTTACTACCCGCGGCTACACCGAAAAAGACATGCTCGAAGTTGCGAAGAAAATTATTGCTACGCTTTCACCCTCTAATTAGTCACCCTGTTCATAATTAACCTGGTCGTCTCTTCCACACTAAATCTCTTTGTATCCACTGTCATGTCGTACAACAAGCGATTTAGATATGACCTCCCCCCATAACGATCTGTAAACACTCGCAAATTACTCGCTTCTCGTTCATTAGTAACATACCGCGCCTCAGCTAGATCTTTATATAATTCAGGGTCCCGTGCAAATATCCTTCGAACTCTCTCTTCCGCGCTACACACCAATAAAACCTTTAACACTCCCGGCAAATTATTTACGACTGCCACCAACCCCGCCACCCTCCCTTCCTCAATCGTTCTCCCCTTCTTCATTTCTTCTATCATCATTTGGTCAATTCCATCGTGGACACTGTCACCCGCTAATTCCGCCCCATAACTGCTCATCCCATTCCGCTCACACCATATTCGGTATAACTCTCCCGCTCCAAACACCTCCCATCCCAACTTACTACCCAACTCACGTGCAATCGTCGTTTTCCCGCTACCCGCTTCTCCCGCAATTGCGATCGATTTTATCTGCTCTAGGCTCATATATTATCTACTGCTTAATGTTCCATTAATCATCCCGCTTGCAACCATTACTAGAGTCTCATTCACCCAACGTACACCATGTCCACTTTTCATCTCATCCTGTAATATTTTAATTACCCCACTAGCTCCACTTATACAAGTCGGAATAAATTCTGTTCCCTCAAAAGTCCAAACTTCTATAAAAGCCTCAGCATCATGCTTATGTCCTTTAACTTCACAATTAAACAGCCCGGGAGGTGACTCACGGTTAAAATAACCCTCTTGCTGATCCGAACCCAACAGCGAAGGACCTTCCTTTTTCGACATCCCAAGATTATAGGATATTAATTAACAATTTTCAAGTTCTTTGCGACCATCTCGACCAACTTTGTTCGAGCCTTCTCCTCATGCGCAAAATCCAGCTTATCCGTCTCCACCACCAACACATTATAATCTGGGTGAACCGTAGCTCCCGCCAGCCACTCCCGATTAACTTGTTTCATCATCAAAAAATAAGTTGGATCTACCGTCTCAAACTCTCGCCGTGACTCATGCGCTCGACGGATCAACTCTTCATCCCCTACTGCCAAATAAACTAATAAGTCAGGAGCCGGAGCTACCTTCCAATCTAGTTGCCGGAAAAAATGCTCGTATTCCCCAAAATGTGCTTCGCTCATTCTCCCAAGCCTTCGATTAGTCTCGGCATAACAAAAATCCATTTCCGGGGATACATCTTGAATCAGCACTTTAGCATCAACCTTTTTGCTTACCTGCTCCCATTTTCGCTGGACAAACCATTTTTGTGATTCCAAAAAATTCTTCTCTGGGTCGGCATAACTTTCTTTCAAGTACGGATTGTGCTGCCAATCCTCATAACTTTCCAAAACCCTATGTCCCCGTTTTCTCAATCCTTCCCCGATTACTTTGACTGCCGTGGTCTTCCCGACTCTCATCGAGTCTGCCATCACCTCAATGCGAATTCCCTCCTGCTTTTGCCTCACCCGTGGGTATACTAAGTGATTATTTTTTCCCATATTTGCTAATTGACAACAAACATACTTGCTCGATTAAGTAATTCGTGAGCAAAAATATTTTTCAAATTAGATAGGTCAACTCTTTCCCCACTCATCAATTTAGGAGCCTGCAATCTCGTCAACACTGTCTCGCCCAAAAACCCTTGAGCCAAATGAGGAATCTGGCTATCCGCATTGCCGATCGAGCGGCGGATCTCCTTCATAAACCCATCTCCTCTCACCCAGGGTAGTAAACCCGAATCCCGGTGCTGAAAATTTACTTCCGTTTTTAAGATCATTATTTCTGCCAAATCCATTCCCAATGCCGCCGTTCTCGCGATCATTTCATTAATGAGTGGTTTATCAATATATTCCGAGCGTCCCATCAAAGCTGCCATCACTTCCTCACTATTAGGATCGTTCGGGCAAGACCGCCTCATTTTGCCAACTACAAATACGAGTACATCTGCCATCTCATTTGCCACATTCCAATAGTCCTTCGCTCGTTCTCGTTCATACCAAGGTAAATGTTTATCTTTTAACAAAACTAGCTCATGTTCCAATGGTTCCTTCTCTTTCACTTCCCTTAGCTCATCATTAATTAACGATTGAATATCTCCCAATCCAGGTATTTCTCTCAATTCGCGCTGTAAATCATCCCAAGTAACCAGTGCGCTCACTGCCAAGTCCAACCTACCCCTCAACGCCGCTGATTTTGCCTCTAGTGTCGGCAACCTGCCAATCTTATATAACTCATGCTCAAATCTCGGCCTATTAACATCTATTTTCCCCAAAAATTCTGCCACCAAACTCATACTTATCCACTATACCGAGCTTTATCACTCCCCCACAACCTCTCAAAAATAATCACACCTACTCAGTTTTAGTTTTTTATAATATCGTACGTCGGAACATTCAACCACGTTTCTTCAAGAGCAAACCCAAACCCGTTCCCACCAATACGATCAAGCCAACATATTCGAGTAACTGTGGCCAGTAAAAAATTATTACTTCTGAGTTTTGATTTTTGAGTTTTGAGTTTATTTCCCATCCATTCGCCCAGCCATCAACTTTTACGTGGCTAAACTTTTGCACTTTGAACTTTGAGTTTTCAGTTTTTATTGCCACCCATCCCGCATCATATCCCTGAGATAACTTGATTAGTCCCTGCCCCTCTACTTTTACTTTGTACAACCACGTCCCCGTCTTACTTACCTCTATTATTCTGAGATTATTATCAAGTGTTTGATTAGTTATCAGTTTTGTTCCTGCTATCTGCGATAGTGGCAACCATCTCACCTCTACTGGTTCCACAATATTTTCTGTCCTTTGTCCAAAACTCCGCGTCTCAATATTTAGGGTATAAAACCCGTCCCAGCTCCAAGGCAGCATGGTAAAGGCCTGATCAAACTCACTCTTCCCTAACAAATACTCCAAATCATTTCTTTTTGATCCCGTATTCCACAGGAAAAACTTGACGCTTCTCCCCTCAATGTTCTCCCCTCTCACTCTCATCAAATACGGGAGGCGCGGATCCAGCTCACTCATGACCACATAATCACACACAGCTCCTCTTTCGTCCGCTATGTACACATTCCCGCTCTTCTCTGCCATCCCCCGGCTTAGGACATCACAATTTCCGATAGTTCCCTGCCCACTCCTCCCAAAATCATACACAAATGGCTCTCCCCCAACCTCCACTATTACCCTGGAATCTAACATCTGGAATCTAAAATCTTGTCTGTACTCACTCCACTCCTCATTCTCACTCACCCTCGCCACAATATAGTTTTTCCCCTCTTCTGGTTTCTCCTTCCCCCTAAATACTGGACCATCTAAGTCGTTTACTTTGTACGCTGGCAGTGGCACTTCGTCCTGATAATTAATCCGCACAATTTGCCCCACTTCCCACCCCGGCACCACCAATTCTTGACCTTGTTCTACTTTGTTAGCGGTAATCTGTAGGCTATTATCCTGGTACTCTACTCCCGTGATCTCTTCCCTCATCAGTCCTGCAAAAGGAAAAATTATTCCTCTCTCCGAGTTTTCTGAGTCTTCTGAGTTTTCCGAAATATACGTCCCCACTTCCTCATACACTACATCCCTCCTCACTTTGGCTGTATCTGCCTCGACCCACGTATATTCTCTTGGCGTGCTTACAAAACCAGTCTCTTCTCCGGTCTCCCACACCGTCAAAGCTCCTTCGCGGAATGTCTGTTTCCACCCTAGTTGCTCAGCAATTTTTTTCGTTTCCTCTATCCTGAGTATTGTCGCATCTTGCCCCGGCGCAATTACACTCTCATCCAGTAGTACATATCCCACATCGTATTTATCTAGCACCCTCCTCACTCTCCCCGTCTCTTCTCTATACAGCGCATCACTAAACTCATTATAAAATCCCTCGTTATACGGGCTCCACACATCAAAAGCCCGGTCTAATATTGGTTGTTCTATCCCATACCACAAAAATCCACTCCCGGAATACCCCCAATCATGTACCTGCCATCCCCACATCCAAGCACTAGGTAAATATACAACTCGTCCACTCTTATTTTCTTTGTCAAAGAATCGGTACAACAGTCTGTATTCATCAGGGAATTCCACCTTCATCGAATCAAACACTAAACTTCCCTGGAAAACTGGCCACACAATATAACCAGAAACTCCAATTATAAAAACAGCCAAAATATTTACTGCCAATTTTTTCCTTTCCAAAACCTCCACAATTACGCCCAAACCCATAGCCAGTACCATTGCCATCACCGCTGACCATTTAGTAAACACCGACCTAAACATCTCTCCAAAAAAAGGGACTTTTCCGATCAGCCAACTATATACAAATCCAATTGGAGGATTATTAGATGCCAACATAAAATATGTCAGTCCAAAGACCAATATAACCCACGAGCTTATCCGCTTTTTTATCACCCCCATCACGGTCCCAAAAATACTCAACCCAGCTACCAATAGATTCAGTAAGCTGGCAATATTATCACTCACCCATCCTTGCCAAACCTGCAGTAGTCTCCCCCAACCATTACCTTTCCACTCAAGATATTCTAGCCAGAATCCACGCATCGACAATACATCTCTCCACCCACCCATTGCTTCATTCATATGAGCAGTTTCTGGTGAGGCAACGCTGTTAATTTTTGACATTCCTACCACACCTGCATTACTCACCACAAAATACATAACAGGTAGTAACCAAAATGCATTTACCATAAATACAACTGTCCATCCAGTCAAAACTCTTTTCCAGTTAGTACTCAAATATGTCAAAGAAATTATTCCCAGTATTAGCACATAAACCACAAACAATGTCTGTACATAAAAAGCCGTCGTAGCCAGTATCGAAACTCCCAAAAATTTGAGTAAATCACGTCTGTTCCCCTCTTTTAGATATCTCGTAAACATAGAAATTAGCCACGGCAAAAATCCATAAAATCCACTAAATGATTCGTAAGGGGTGTAAAAATACTGGACAGTCGCCAAATTAAGTAGATAAAAAGCGCTAGTAACCAAACTAGCCGATTCACTCCACTTCCACAGTTTCATTGTCAAATACCACATCCCTATCGGGCCGAGTGCCAACATCCCCATGTGCCACACCCATCGCAAATAATTGCTAGGCACTACAAAACTCACTATCCAAAGCAGAATTGTCCTAGATAAATCAGCTACATGACCCATCCCACCTAGGTGACCCAAACCTCGAAATTCTTGCCACACAACACTCAACCCCCTACTTATTTCCAACTTAAAGTTAATTTCTGGGTGCAAGTTATCCCACCCCGACAAATACTCGTTAACACCAATTCTATTTTGAAATATTACAGTTCCAAGGATCAGTAAAAAAATTATCTTCCGCCAGCTTAGCCATCTCAACAGTTTTTTCATCTTAGATTTAGTATATTACCTCACCAACCATGTAGCTATAGCAGCCGTCATTCCAGCCAATCTCAATTGTATTTGTCTTGTCGTATATCTCCCGGTACTTAAAACTAGCGTCTTTACATCCCCAACCTGACTCATCCTGATCAGGTGAAACAACGGATAAATAATCACATTAGGCAATATTCCTACGATCATTTGTTGCATTAACCCCATAACCTGCCCTCGCAAGTTTGGTACATATCCATACTTCTTGACCGCCCTACTTCTCACAGCAATCGTGTCATAGAATGTCTTCTTAGGGTTGCGTAGTGAAAGAGAGTCATTGTGGATACGATATTGGAGAATAGTGTCAGGTAAGTTGGCGAGTTGACCGTATTGAGCCAAAAAAAACAATAGTTCTAGGTCATGTGCTAGTACCACATCAGAGTGATAGACAAGTTTGTGTTTCCCTAGTAGTTTTGTATTTACCATAATAGTCGGGTGTTGTACAGGGTTATATTGGTATAGAGCCGAATAAATTTGGGTGTGAATTAAAGGAAAGCTTTTCTCTCCAATACTTTTACCCAAACTATCGATCAGCTCACACTGCCCCCCGACCGCAATCGCCTCAGGATTAGATAGTAAATAATTCACTTGTTTTTCAAATCTATCTACAATTGCAATATCATCCGCGTCCATACGGGCTATGAGTTTTCCACGAGCTTTATCTAAAGCGAGATTTGAAGCATAGCTAGCTCCTCTATTTTTATCATAACTAATTACCTTGATACGCTTATCAGATTGTGCAATTTTTCGCACTACAGAAAGCGTATTATCAACCGATCCATCGTTTACTACTATTAGTTCCAAGTTTGGATATGTTTGAGCTTGGATACTGCCGACCGCTTGCCCTACAAATTTATCCGCGTTGTATGCAGTCATTATGACACTGACTAGTGGGTGCAATTTTTTATTTTGCATATCCACCTTCCGAAATTAGTGTCACATAAGCAGATTTTGCGAGCATCATATTCAATTTTTCTGGTGTATAGTCGCACTTTATCTTGAGTCGCTCATCCATGATTTGACCTATCTTTAGCCCACAAGACTTTAAAATTTTGGTCAAATCAATCGCAGAATACCCGAGCTTTTGTAATGCTTCTGGGTTACACTCGCAGATCACTGTGATTTTCTTTTGGTTGCGGATCATGGTTTTAGCGCCTTTTAGCACCATCACCTCCGCCCCTTCGACGTCGATTTTGATCAGATTAATTTTTTGTATTCTTTTTGCCTTCATCCAACCATCCATCGTCATCGTTTTCACACGCAAATTACCCCTTCTACTCAACCCATTCTCCCCAGGATTAGCCCTATCTTCACTAAACCGGTGCAAACCATCAGTATCACTCAAGGCAACTTGCACTATCACAACATTCTTATGTCCAGCTACATTTTTTGTTAAATATTTCCAATTTGTCTCACAAGGTTCAAACCCTATTACCCTCCCTTTATTCCCCACCAATTCAGCTAATTGTTTGGTAAAATATCCCACATTCGCACCTATATCTACAGCTATCACACTCTGTTTCACGTTTGTTTGTAGGTAATCAGTCAAAAGCGGTTCGTACTTACCGCGCGTCCGTAACATCAGCCCTAAGCCCGCATCACGTGCCGACACTATCAGATTCTTTCCATAACCTGTGTTTACAGTTATTGGTGAATCTTTTTGAATCATGGCAAATACATACTTAAATAGCCACAACAAAAAGGGAAACTTCTTGTCCATTCCCCTTCCGCCAAATATCATATTAATTTTTTCTAGTATCTTCTCCATATCGCCTTTGAGCACACAAATTATTATGTACTCAAGAAGCGAGGCGTGTAGGTATAGTTTCCGATTAAGGAAAGATACAAGTTCGCGTGAGCGACTGCATGTGGGTGGCTGAGTTTGGTCACTCCAGTTTTCTTCGGTTTGCTAGACCGGTTACTGCTTCTGTGAAAAGCGGGTGAGGATAGGAAACTTCGCAGCGTCATCCGGAAGGATGATTGTCAAAGTGTCCATCTCACCATCGCGTTCCAACAGTTGTCGGGATTGATCAGCCAAATTGGCTTTAACGTCAGCTATGCTGCCGCCAAAATACCAACCTGTACCACCTTTGTGACCCGAAAGCCACGCGACCGTGTGGGGACGAACCGCAAACACTGCCCGATGGGAAGTGCCATTGGAGTCAACCCACCAAGTTTGTGCTACCACCCAGCATGTCTCATCGAGACCGCCAACTGGAGCTTCTCCATAGCTTGCACCGGAGACTTGGTTGTCATTCTGCCAAGAAGTGACACCATGATTGCGACAATCTGCTGTTCCCAAATCAACGGGAGCATTCAGCGGCTGTGCAGTCGGCACAGAAGGTGAGCCGGGGTTGGGGAGGCATGCCGACAACAGGGCAACAATCACGAACAGGGGGATCAAGATCTTTTTCATGGGAATCTCCTAAAACTCATTACTGAGTCTTCCAACTCTCGCGCACACGGAATGCGACGATGAGCAGGGTGAAAATCACGACAAGGGCAAGCACAACACCGTAGCCAACAAATGGCGCTACAAAGACAACCATCACATAGACGGCGGTCAATATGTAGGTGAGCCACGCGGCTTTACGGGAAAAGAGCTTGCCACCAGCCCAATCATTGGGAAGAGACTGCAGGAAGGCGAAGCCTACCAACAAAATCCCAATGAACTGAGCAACCGGACCTGGCGCCAACCATGAGGCTGGGTCTAACAACCAACTCGTAACATTTTGTTCCATCTTACTTTCTCCTTTTCTCAATTTTTTTCACCAAATAATCTGGTGTACCTTGCCAATAATTTTTGTGATTATTTACAAGCAAAGTACACCAGACCAAAGGTTACTCAATTTTCAAAAAGAAGCTCCTGTTCGTTCCCATTTATATACAACTTATTTAGCGATTGTCATGCTTTCGCATGACAAAGTATCTACTCCTGGG
>Ga0075656_118_pt1 | contig 12908 bp, 2 predicted proteins | sample RifGroA1_FD_68401 | JGI IMG/M metagenome (GOLD analysis project Ga0075656, IMG submission 68401) | Microgenomates bacterium GW2011_GWA1_46_7 | reverse complement strand
AACGCCGCCAAAACTGTAGTGTCAAAGAAGGTAGTACCTATGTCACCGTCGGTGATGGCACTGTCCGCGCCGACGGGAAAAAGTGTCACGACGGAAAATGGGTTGATCCTGCCAACTACACTCTCCCCGACTATGTCAAAACTGAAACTAGTATTACAGAAGATATCAAAACAGATGAAACATCCGCCGCTCCCGCCCTAATTAGCGGTGGCACGGACGCCTGTAGTACCAGCTATACCAATAGCTCTGGAGCCATGGTCTATGTGACCGTCCCCCATGGCGAATCAGCTTTGGGTGGCGCCAACATCGATGGCACTGCCGTCAAGATCTGCAAAGACGGTGAATTCGTACCTTGTAACGACGCCAATCGGGCTGACACTCCCGGAGTTACCGACTGTACCACCCCTACCGTTAAAGCTGGCTACATGACAACCGGCGACCCAAGTAAAGCCACTTGCGTGATGGGCGGCGGCTACCAACTGCCTGCCGGCCGTGCTGTCTCTGGGGCAGATGGCACTCAGGTCTGCAAAAACGGTAGTATGGTCGCTATTCCTGTCTCTGTAAATAATGTCGGTGACTTCCTCATGGGTACCGACAGCGGCTCTTCTGCCGCCAACCTTGCCCTCATGACCGATCTCTGTAAATCATACGGTCAAACTAATTGTACTGGGTCTGGTCTCACCACTTTCGCTACCGGTTGGCTTTCTCAAGCAGACCCTACCTATGCCGCCCAAGTTACTCACCAACAAGAAGTTATCAAACTTTTTGATATTGCCACTGGTCGTGCCGACCCAGCCACCACCGCCACCCTCGCCAAAGACTGTCAAACTAAACTCGGTCACCCTTGTACCGACGCCGAACTTTCTACCTTTGCTCTTAGTACCCTCCAAACCGTTGACCCGACTGCCTACTCTCAAGCCCAAAAATCCATCGCCGAAACTGCCAAAATCCAAGAAGAAATAAACGTAGTCTATACTTTCTACCTCAATCCCGATGATCCCGCCGCCAAAAAAGACATACAAGCTCTCTGTCAAGCCGAAAAAAAGGCCAGCTGTTCTGATTCCACTCTTCTCACCTTTGCCCAAGATCAATTACAAGTCTATGATCCCTCCGGTAAACTCCTCCAAGACGCCAATGCCACCAAAGAAGACCAGACCTACTTTAACGTTGCCTTAAATAACGGCACCACACTCGAAAAATCAGCCATCAAACAAGATTGTCTCCGCGAGAACACCACTGCCTACCGCAAGGATAACGATACCCCCATCAACGACTGTGATACCAGTCAAGGTCTCAGCGATTATGCCGCCTCTAGCTTAGCTTTAACTGATCCCGAAATTTCTGCTCAAATTAATGATATTCAAAATGCAAATGACCTTCTCTACAACCAACTCAACACTTGCCGTCACAAATTCCAGGACTGGGACACCGACTGTGCTGTCGACGAAAATGGCCACATCGTCAAAGTTGATTATGATCACCTCAATAATGTCACTCTCGATCCCACAACTCATGCTCCGGCTAGTCTCGGCACCCGCAAACTCTCTGTCTTTAGTGCTCCCGAACCCTGTGGCGGTTTCGGCGAAGTCTGTTGTCTCGATGCCGAAAATCAAGATGCCTTGTTTAAAGACACAAATGCCACTTCTGCCTGTGCCACCGGTACCTCTTGCCAGGGCGGCGACACCAACTTTACCGCTGCAGGATTCGAATATGGCCGCTGTGAAGTCGATGTCAATGCCAATCGCTCCTACGCTACCACCGCTCTCATTGAAGACAGGATCGCAAAGGGAGCCGACAGTGAGAGTATCAACAAAATTATCACATATAACGATCATTACAATACTCTCGGGAGAAGTTACTCTAATGAAGCTTATGTTTCCCAACTCAACCAAACCACTTCCTCTTTGTGTGACTCATCCTGCGGCAGTGGTGGAATCTGTGCCTACTCCGACCAGACCAAAAAGTATTCCTGTCAGCAACTATCAGGTGATTCCTTAAACCAAGCCTATGGTCAGGCCATTGCCAATCTCCCACCCAGTAATACCGACCCATCTAGTGGTGGTCTCAACCAAGACTGTTATCGCCCTACTTGGTTTCACATCGGCTCCGGTAGCTGTGACAACGACTATCTAGCTTGTGAAAATGGTAAATGCCAAATCAGTGACACCGGCCAATCCCTCTTGACTGTCAACTCTATCTCCAAGACTCCCGAAACCCTCGCGCTTAATCTAGCCACCGTTAACTCAGATGTGAGTAATCTCGCTACTTACATTTCCACTACCCCTTCTCTTGCCGCCACTGGGTGTAATCAGTCCTACTCCACCTACAAACAAAACGGCAGCTGTTGGATCTGTTGGGATAGTGGGGTTAGTAGTATCCAAGCCGCTCCCGACCCAAGCTATTGTGACAACCCCCAAATGGCTAGTACTCTCCCCGGCAAATCCTGCGCTGAATCCGGCGGTTACTGTAGCAATAGTGATCTCTCCAGTAGTAACGGCTACGCTCTCGACTCCGGCGCCAAAGACTGCCCCCCTGGGATGAGTTGCCACATCAAAAATACTAATTATCAATCCACTTTGATCGACAAAGTTAATGACATTGAAACTTCTTGGATCAACGAACCCTGTTTCGAAGACGAACAATCCAATCTGACATACACCGGCGAAAAACGCTCATGTTATCAAGATCTTCAGTGTGTCAACAACAAATGTGTTACTCCTATCTCCGCCGCCTTCTTACCTCAATTCCAAGAAGGTTTAATCGCCCATGATCTCCGGACAAATCCTGTCATTAATGCCATTCCGCTTGGTAATTTTCTGGTTGACCACATTGTCGCTCCAATCACTGCCGCCATTGACCCCCGTTACTATCAAGCTTCCAGTATCCAAGCCGACATTGCTCATGGCTTAGTCAATAATGCCATGGCCGTTCCCGAGATCAAAATGGAACTCCCGGAAAATTTTATTCTCAACACCCTCGAAACCATTAGCGGTGACGCCAAAGTTCTCTACGGAGTCAATACTCTCGACGATATTAACTCCGGAAGCTCTCCCAATGTCGGAGGTAGCTTTATTTACAAAACACTCGCGGGCCTCTCTCTCTTTACCGGAGCCTGGACGGAACGCTACGTCCCCATGGGTTTCCGCTCCGGCGCCGATATCCCCGCGGGAGCTCCCATCGACAATGCTTTCTACGGCTACGCCTCCACTTGGGCCAATGATGATGCCTCCTTTGGTGAAAAACTTTTAGCTACTAGTAACTTCGGCATCGAAATTAGCTTCACCGTGGGAGATTTTCTCACTCTCGGGACTGAATCACTCTTCACCAAAGGCTCTGCTTTAGCTAGAAGCAGTGCCATCAAAGTCGCCGGCAAAACTGCCACCGATACCGTGGGTGAAAAAATTTTACTTGGTGTAAGCAAAACTCTCTCCGCCCCCAAAGTCTGGGGTGGTGCAATCGAAAAATCGATCGGCCGTGGTCTCACTCAAGTCTTTGCTGACACTGGCATCTCCGCCGGCTCTCGTTTCTTAACCAGCAAACTAGTGACCGGTGTCGCTCAGATTGGTACTGGACTCGGACTCTCCGGTATCAGTAACACCTACGCCGCCAAATGGGTTGCTCAAGGAGTAGGAACCCTAGCTAGTACCATCGGGATCAAAAACAACGACACCATTATTACCAAAATAGTCAAAGATGCCGGTCTTACTGCCGACAACATTCTCGCCAAAAATACTCCCGATTTGTTCAACTCTGCTCTTACCGCTGGTTTCAAAGGTACCCCGGAAGAATTTGCCGCTACTCTTAGCCAAAAAGTTATCCAAAACAGCCCCACTAGTCTGATCAATCCTTTAAAAAGTAGCGACAGTCTCCAAACTCCCGTGCTCAAAGATCTCCAGGCTGGTGTCGCCCTTTCCGACACCGCTCAAGCCAATCTTATCCTTGATCTAAGTGCAACTCACGGGCTCCCCCCTGACGATCTCAAATCCATTCTCCATATCCTCGATTTCGCCGAAAAATCCGGTATCACTTTAACTGACGATACTATTACTCCCTTTGTCAAAACCTTTACTGATCTCTCAAGTAGCTTTGTCTCTAATGGTCCTTTTTCCCGTAGTGCCATCGAAACTCTCGCCGGTAACAACAATCTCTCCGAAAGCCTAACCCGCCAACTAACGCTCGCCCTCGAAACCTCCCGCTCTCCTTTGATCATGCCCATTACCCGCAATCTCAATCCCCTTGAGCCCAGCACTTTTCTCAAACCTCAAGAAGTCGTGACCGAAAGTAATCTCATAGCTCGCCTCCAAGAATCTGGGCTCTCAACCGCACAAGCCGCCAATCTCTCCGCCACCATTCTTCACAATACGAGCGGTGGCCTTCCCCCCGCTTCTAAACTTGCCAATATCACTCCCCCTCCCAAAACTACCGCTGTTCCCACCTCCTCCCTTTCCGACGCCTTTAGCAAACAAGAAGTGAAAAGTGTTCCTGTTACCGACAAGGCTCTCTCCCGTGTTGAACAATCCTGGAGCGATACTTCCAAAGCTCAAAGCTCCAAACAAATGTATCGCCTCGATCCTGGTGGTATTACTGACCCAGCTCGTCTCCAACAAGTTGAGTCTTTTAACAAACTCCTCGACGATTTCGAAGGTGCAGTCGGCTACCATCTCTACCCCGAACAAGTCGATACCCTCCTAAGTAGCGATGTCATCTCTCAGCTCAAAAAACTTGATGGCACCTCTCTCGCCGGCAAAACTGATGCCGTTACCCGCATCCTGTCGGTTAAAGAACCTCGCAGCCTCTCCCTCTTCAAATCCGCTACCGAAGCTCAGGATTTTGTGAATACGCAGGTACTTTCCGATAGCGGCCGCAAATTCTACTCTGGCCAAAATGCCCACGTGATCTATCTTGATAATCAAAGGGGTTTTCTCTCGGTTGATTTAACCTCTCCTCACTTTGATCTCAAAAGCGCACAAGCTCTCTCCCCCGAAGAGACTCTCCGCTTACTTAACGCAAGTACCACCAACCCCAACTCTTCCCGCCTTGTGTTCGTTAGTGACCGCCCCTCCGCCACTTGGACTCGTTTGGGGGGCAATACCGACCCCTCAGCTTCTTGGTTTGATCGTCTTCGTGGCCGTGGCAACCCTACTCAAAACGGCCAAATCATGCAACAAATCACCCAGGGAAAGCATGGTTCCTTCCTAGTGATCCCCGACGAAATCGGTGATGACATCATGGGTAATTTTGCCATTAGTGGCAGCGGCAAAGCCCTAAGTCAAGTCACCGATCCCAAACTCTTGGGTGGTCTCAAAACCGGCCGTGACGCCGTCTCAATATTTACTGACATTAGCGAGGGAGGAACTCACAAAAAACTCATTGACGCCCGCCTCACCGAACTCAAAGAAGGTTATAATGAATCCTCTCTCTTCCGCACCGTTGGCCCCAATCAGGTCGTGCCAAAAGACACACTCACCCACGCCAACTCTCTTGCCGAAATTATCGATCAATCCCTGCGTAAAACCAATAGTACCAACACCCAGCTAGGCGAGGAACTCTCAAGCCTTGCTGCCAAACTGCAGGATCCCAAAACAAGCGAAACCGCCATCGGTGAGCTTGACGGTATCCTCTCCAAAGCTAGTAGTAATACCAATCTCGCTCGGAGAGAAAATAACTTACTCACCAACCTTTCCTTCCGCAAAACCAATCTTCAAGACGACTGGGTCCAGCTCAACCGTCGGGTTGGCACCGATTTTTCCCAAGAAGGCAACGACCTGGTCCTCCGCAAAGCCAGAAGTACTACCGGCGAACGTTTAAGCTCTACCTCCCAACTCATCACTTTCTACGGTCATGGACCCGACATGCTCGAAGCCTATCGCCCATACCTTTTAGAAGGAGCTGATTTGATCGATCCCTCTCGCCTCCCCAAACTAAGTCAGATCGAGATCTCCCCCCATCAATCCCAAATGCAGGTTGTGGATCTCTACCGTGAGATGCAAAATGCTGGTCACACTCTCCGCGGCTTTGACGCTACTCCCGATACTGCCGCTCACCTTCTGGGAGTCAATGTAACTTCTATCGCCACTCTCCCCGCTCCGACCAAATTCGTCAATAATGCTGATCGTGATTTTCTCGCGAAAAGTATTGCCACCAATCGCAAACTCAACTATGCCCACCAAGCTTCCGCCATTGGTTTCCCCAGTAGTAACGCCGACATGGCGGCCGATTTGCAGGCCATTGTCAAGGCGGCCGAAAAAGAAGGTGTCCCCTACAAAACGGTAATCGTTGCCCAATACGCCCAAAAACCCAACGGCGAAATGATCGAAGAATATCTACAATACTCCGTCAAAGATGGGAAAATCGACTACGCCGGCCGGATCAAATTAGATGATGGCAAAGCCTGGAATGATAGCATTCAGAAAATTCTTGCTGGTAACGATCCCAATGTCAAACCCAACGATCTCTTGATTGGTTATCTCGGCCGCGAACGAGCCGTTGACCTCAAAGTCACCGCTAATCATGGCAAAATCCGCTGGTCAAATTTTGTCGACGGAACGGGAAGTTCGGCGCCTACGTCCGAACAAATGGAACAGCTCATTCGTCGTAACCGCTTAGTTGCCGACCCCAATAATCTCTCTCGTCTCAGTGAGGCCGATCAAGCCTTTGCCCAAGAATTTGATCTTTATCTTCGCTCCACCGCTACCGATCTTACCCCCAACAATGTCATGACCGATTACTTCCAGAAGAATCACTATCAACACTTAAGCAATATGCGTCTCGATGACTTGACTCGTAATTTAGCTCGGGCTCCCGAGCAAGCCCTCGACTCCCTCGATAATATCGGTAAATCCCTGGGTCTCTCCCCTCAAGATACCAAAAAACTCGCTGCTCTCCGTACCCAACTCAACTCCAAAGCTAGTCAATTTAATGGACTCATGAATAGTAGTATCTCTCGAGAACCACTTGAGGGAGACAGGCTGTACGCTGAAATTTATCGTCGGGCAGATGCTAGTAATCGGCAAATCCTCTCCTACGCCGATCAAATCACTCGGACCCTAAACCTCTCCGACTCTAATCAAAAGCTTCTCCGTCAAGCTCTCCATATTGACCAACCCCTCCCCCCCTTAGGTGATTTCCTGGCCGAACTCGCTCGTCCCACCAAGCGTCTTACTCCTGCTGCCAGTTTTGGCCCTGCTGACCAGCTTATGGCTTTTGCCCAAAGTAACTCCACCCATCCTTCCAGTCTCGCCCAGTACCGCGCCGCTACCTCCCAATACTTAGCAACTACCGCTCCCCCCGCCGCTGCCGCTCCCCGTGCTCTAACTCCAACAACCCCCTCTTCCATTGGTTCTCGTCTTTCCCAATTCTTCCGCAATCTCTCCGATAGCTTTTCTTCCCTCCGCCTCCCCTCATTTAATTCTGGAAATCTTACCGCTAATCTGCCCAACCTCTCTCGGACTACCAATAACCTTGCCTTCGCCGCCCGCCAAGAACAATTATTCAACCCCACAACTCTCACCTTCCCCCGCGGTGTTGACCTTGCTACCGGCAAGTTTAATTTGGGTACTTACCTCACTTCATTTGTCCTTCCCACCTCTTCCTGGCATGCACTCAATCGCACGCTCTCCGATCTTCAGTCCGGCACGCTTACCACCGATGAGGCAGTTGCCCAAATTGCCGATCTCCCCCTCCCCACCGAGCGAGCCCCCCCCCCCCCCCCCCCCCCCCGCCATAAATACCGAATTACCTTACGAAAGCCAAATTTCACAATTTCTTACGGGCTACCCCATCCAAGACACTCAGAAATTAATAAATAAATTACTTGAAGATCAAACAAAAATTTTGGCCGACACCAAATTACTCGCACCAGAATTGAGACGCACTAACCCTCAAAAATATCTTGACACTATCCGCAGTGTAGCAGCCCAACATAACATCCCAATCAAATCTTTCGACGAAATTCCCGATCAATTCAAAAATGATATTCCTGCAACTAACGCTTTTTACGACGACGCTTGGGGGACAAATACAGTATATGTCAAAAATCCGTCAAGTCTCGATCCAACAGAACTGGGTAAACTCGCTCATGAGACCGTTCACGCCCTCGATTATCGTCTCCACCCAGAATTGTCCATTGAAGTTAAGGAATACCGAGCCTACATTTCCGAATATAACTTGAACTCATTGGTTACCGACTCACTTGAAGAAGCTCAAAAAACTCTTACTTTTATTTTCGGAGATAAAAGTATTGCCGGCTCCGTACGAGGGTATTTAAATCAGAACAATATCACCAAGATGCCATGGGAGAATACCACCCGTCAATCACCCAACTCCCCCACCCCTCCCCAAACACCCATTACTCCTCAAGCGCAACCCCCATCGCCCCCTATCAATCCCCACGCCGTCGCTTCTACTCCCAACACCGACCGCTGGTTAACCTACCTTCAAAACCAAATTACCCAATACGCAGAACCAATTCCTCAAGACTATCCTCGTCTAATTGACAGGTTAAACCGACTTCAAAAAGCAGGAATTGACCTAGAAGACATTGATCCCACTGATCCAGTCGCCAACTTTTTCGATAGTAACAAACTAGAAGACGCAATCACCTCAGCCGAAACTATTAATGCCGAAAAAATAAAAACCATCCCACTTTCTCCCGCTCCCACTGCCACTAATCCTCTCACAACTCTTTCTAATCAAGCTCTTCAAGCTGGCATGAACTTGGGCGATGTAATGGTTACCAGATTCAATCAGATTCTAGAAGAAACGGCGTGGGGAGAAGTAATCATTGAACGTAACCACGCAGCCATTATGACGTATTTGGAACAAGGTCGTTTCCTTAATCCAGCAGTAGACGTCAGCCAAGAAGAACTAGTCGAAATTACCGATACCTCAATCGATGAAGAATTTGCCAATATTCTCTCAGGGAAAGTCCATTCCAAAGACCTACCAACCCAACTCTCCAATCCTAGTATTCTCAGCCTTAAACTCCTCGAGCTTCAGCTTCACTCCGCCTCTTTTGATCAGGAAGGATCAAATATTATCCTCCAACGTGACTCTTCTCTATTAATGCTCGACCAAAGCCAACGGCATGGTATCTACCGGGAAGGCCAATATTCCTCTGGAGTTGAGCTCTTCATTCCCGGAGAACAACCTCTTACCAGGATTCATTCCCACCCAGTTGGTACCCTCGAACAAAATGCAATTGAATCTCGCGGACAGAACATCGACCCAGAACTTCTCAATCGTATCGGCGATTTACCTTCCACCACCGACCTTACCTTCCTTCTCCAAAAAGGTAGTCCTGAGAAAGACTTTAGTTGTAACTCAATTATTGTCGTTGGCCCCAACACAACCACCCTCATCGCCCGCACCCCAGAAACACCAGCCTTTATTGAATATGATCAAAACGAACGGCATAAACTTCTTGAAGAACTAGAAGCTCTTGGATCCCCCGATGGAGACATCATTTCTCAACAGGCTTCGAAAATCCGCGATATTCTCAACAAATATCACCTTGTCGCTTACTCTATCCCCCTCAATCCCGACACTCCTTTTTCGAGCTGGGAAAGAATCAACACTCCCCAAGTCAACCCCGCTACAGTATCTTTCCAAACCACTACTTCACCCCTCCATAGAAACACCTATCTATCTGGTAATGAATTTAACACTACCAACTCCAAACAATCAAACCTTTTCCTGCAAACATTTTCCGATTTTATTTTATCTGGTGGAGACTATGATTATCTATCACCAACCGTTCCCGCTACCATTCTCTCCATCCCCCCTGGCACTCCTTCTCAAACAATTATTACGATCAATGGAGTTACTCAGCCACTTTCCGAATTCGCTTCAGTAAATACTGATGATCTGTACATCGGCCTAAAATACGGTGATGTTCTCACTTTTGGTAACCTCACCATTCAATTTCCCGCTAATCCCCCCTCCAATCAAGAAGAGTTCATCCTCTCCTGGACGATTCAAAACAATGATCCCAACGATTTATCTTCTCAACTGTCTAATATTTCTCTTCTCAATAATACTGAGAAAAAAGCTGCCTTGACCCAATTCAAAGAGAATCTATCAACCCGTTATCAACAACTCCAATCACTTTATCAAAACATTAATCTAATTATTTCCCAGCAACCCACAATCTCCCGCAACGAACTTCTCAACTTAACTCTAATCAAAGCCAAAGAAACCAATCTATCTACCTTCGAAATTAATAATTTTCTCTATGGCATCAACGCTCTCTACAACGATCAAATCGACGTTGTCTCACTACTAAAAACCTACCCAGACCCCAAATTACTCTGGAAATATATCTTTGGCTTCTTACCTCAAGGCGAAATAAAAGTTATTACTTCCTACGGCAAACTTACTCTCCACAGTTCTAATTCCGAAGATTTTGCCAAGGCTTATGCCAAACAATTCAATATTCTGAACCCCCGACTTACAGATATTAGCGAATCGTACGGAGGGTTTCACGCACGCATAGGACGATATAGTGTTTCCGTACTTAATATGGAGACTTACAATACCGTGGACGTGCTCAAACACGAATCACAGCACGCTCAGTTCAGCACTCTTACTCCCACTCTTCGCACCAATCAATTATCTCCTATCGAGCAGTCACGACTAAAATCAATTGAGGCCGAAATTATTCAACTTGCCCAATCACCTTTTTCCGAAACTTCATCATTCGACACCCTTACAACTACTTTCCCCTTCACACCAGGAAATTTACAATATTTTCAAAAATTTCTTGACTTTTATCAAGAAGATTATACCGGAATTATCACTACCACCAACAATCAAATCACTGTTACATTAACTCTCCTGAAAGGGAAAACGTGGGGACCACTCTTTGATTATCTATCAGTCGAGGAAGGTGACGCCAATTTTAACTTCCTCCCAGAAGTAACCACTAGACTCGAAAATTTGATCGCCGAATATATATTCCTCCAACGCAAATCAGGAGAATATCAAATAGCCAACGAATTACTTGCCCAAATTGCTGGCGAAACTAATCCAGACTGGCCAACTGCTTTCGAATCTATGTTCTATTACTTAAGTCGCATCAACGGAGGCTATGATTTTCTCTATGACAAAACAATGGAAAATGTCTTTCCAGAATCATCTATTCTTTCACAGCTGGAACAAAATGTCAGTTCCAATCCCAACATAATCACCAAAACTCCACAAACAAGTCTATTTGCCCTTCTCCTCCACCAAGCTACGATCGATTCATTCCGGAAATACTATTACAGCCGACAATCGATCACCATTCCTTCATCCTCAGGCCCGATCACGAAGATAATTAACCCAACTCAATACAATTTGGTCAACAATGGCCTTAATGCCTACAAAACCATTCGTGATTTAGGTTACTCTCAAGAATCTACTCTCCTGCTTCTCCAATCCGTGCGCCTTGCCCACTGGCCAAATCTCGCTCGTCGACTCGCTTCCCTATCTCCCTTCCCCATTTCCGAAACCACCCCCCAAGATAGCACTAATCCACTCCCTACTCTCACCACCCAACTCTCTGACATCGGCCTAAAAGCCGGTCTGGTTATCACCTCTCAAGTTGATCAATTAGTTTCTCCTTCCATTACCGCCCCCTCCATCCCCACCGACCTCCCCGAAACTATTACTCTCCTACCCACCGGAACTATTAGCATCTCCCAACTTCATCCCCACGAATTTGGATACTTTCCGGACGCAGTCGCAGCCTTAACTGAACTTCTTTCTCAAGGAACTCACATCGATCCAATCGAAATTACCCTTTACAACGGCAAAGTTTATACCTTCGACGGAGCCAATCGTGTCATGACAGCCTTAAAACAGGGGAAAACCGACATTGAGTATATTTTTACACCATTTGATCAACTGCCTCGCAACAAACAAATAAATATTCGATCAATAGAGCAAACTGGGTACAATGTCATTGATGTAGCCGTCCCAACTAAATACAACGATTCATTCCCCCAACATACCATTCAATATAATTTTAGTAAAATCCGACCGGCAGACAACACGCCAACTCCACTCACTAATGAAATTATGGCATCATCACCAATATTTGATAACTTTATGGCCAGATTGAACTCTTTAGATATAAGAGAAGAACATTTGGAGGAAATCCGCGCTTCACTATCTCAAAAATCTAATATCGAAGAATTTATTCATGAATTAGATCAATTAATTTCCTATCTAGAATCCATCGATCTAGGAACTTATAGTATCGGCGTTACTATTAAGAATCTCTCTTATTCCGACTCTCTTACAAACGTTCTCCCCAAATTAAAACGTACATGGGAAACAATAGAAAGTCTTGAAAATATTGCAAGCAATAGAAAAATACAGCACTTCGATTACTTCCTTAGATTTCGAGTCGTGGGCGATAATCTATCTAAACTTATTACCTTCTATAACGACACGATTGAATTATTAAAAAACCAGAATGTCGATTCAGAATATATTTTAATGGCACTAGATAAAACTAGTAACGAAATCGAGCAATATCAAGCTGATCTACGTGATATTGATAAGTACCTGGGAGAATCATCTGATTTGCCAAATAACATTCGATTAAAGACCAAGTTTTCCGCAACAATGACTCCAAAAGATCAAGGGGCATATTTCCAAAGCCGAAAAAACTCAATTTTTAACAAATACCTAAAATATTTAAATAATGATTTCGGCGATCATTTATTGAGAAAATTAACGCCTAACGATCAGCTGATTCTTCAAGAAATACTCTCAAAAACCCAAGAGGCCCTAATTAGTCTTGGCATAGATCCAGCTCTAATGCCATTTCCCAATCAGTTCATATTTGCTGATCTAACACCACAATTTCTCGATCGAAATAGACAAAAATATGTCGAGAAGAGAATTGGTGGTGGAGAAACAGA
>Ga0075656_124_pt1 | contig 13588 bp, 19 predicted proteins | sample RifGroA1_FD_68401 | JGI IMG/M metagenome (GOLD analysis project Ga0075656, IMG submission 68401) | Microgenomates bacterium GW2011_GWA1_46_7 | reverse complement strand
ATTAGCCGCAAACCCATCCATCTCTACTAAGATTTGGTTCAAAGTCTGGTCTCGCTCATCATGTCCCCCCATCGATCCGTAACCCCTGGTTCTGCCAATCGCATCAATTTCATCGATAAAGATAATGGCTGGCGCCGCCTTTTTGGCCGTCTCAAACAAATCCCGGACCCGGGATGCTCCCACCCCGACCAACATCTCCATAAACTCACTTCCTGCCATCGAGAAAAATGAGACTCCGGCTTCACCCGCAACCGCTCTGGCCATCAAGGTCTTCCCTACTCCCGCCGGCCCCACCAGCAACACTCCCTTGGGTGTTCGTGCTCCCACTTTTTTATATTTTTCTGGGTTTTTCAAAAAATCCACTACTTCGACCAGTTCTGCCTTAGCTTCATCGACTCCAGCCACGTCATCAAACTTGACGTTTTGCTTGCCTTTGGCAAACAACTTGGCCTTGGATTTACCCATCCCAAACATCCCGCCTCCTCCCGCTCCACCGTTCCCTCCCCGCATCTGCCTAAAAATCATCACCAAAAATAACGCCATCAACACAAACGACAAAATATTTAGGATACTTCCGAGTTTATCCAAAAACGACCCGTTAGCTATCTCAAAATTCACCGTGTTAGGATCAATCTCGTATTGAGTAAGTAGTTCGGTAAACGACTGCCCTGTTTCTTTGGTCGAAAGCTTGATCTCTTTGTCAGGGTAATTTAAAACTACCGAATCTCCCAAGACCTCTACTTTTTCTATTTTGCCTTCTCGAATATCCGCCATCGCCTGGGTAATCGTAATCGAAGAATCCTTAACTCCCCCATTTAGGTAACTAAACAAGGCCGGCGCAAACAAAAACAAGATCAAACTCCACACAATAAGTTTCTTGAGATCAAACTTGAAACTCCACATCTTGACTGGTTTCATTCCTGGAGGCAACTGTGCAATCGGCTCCTTCTTCTCACTCTTCTTTTTCATACCCTGTATTCTACCAGAAGTTAATGAAACTCACTCCCGATTGGCACCTCTTCCCCAATTCTCACCACATATGGCTTGCCATCGGCTGTATCGCAGGCAAACAACATTCCCTGTGATTCCCCAAACGGAGTCACTTTAGGCGGGATATTGGTCACCCATGCCGTCGTAATTCCCACCAACTCCTCAGGGCTGTACCACTCCTTAATTCCGCTAAAAATAGTCCGTTGCTCACTTCCAAAATCTACCGTGAACTGAATTAGTTTCTGACTTCCCTCTGGAATCGTGGCCGCCACAATCCTCCCCACCCTAATTTCTGCCTTCGTATATTCCTCAAACGTAATCAGTGGTTTCATTTATTTCAGTCCGTTTTCCCCAACCGTGTTATACACTTCCGCGAGCGTAACTTGCGCAATCTCTTTTGCCTTTTTGGCTCCCTCCGATAAAATTTGCCTAACTAGCTCCATTTTGCTCGCCAGCTCGGCGCGTTTCTCTCTGGCTGGCCCAAACTTGTGCATATGCGCCGCCACCAACTTTTGCTTAACTTCCACATCCCCAACGGTTCCCTCTCGGTAACGCTTTTTTAGTTCTTCCACTTCCTCTTTATTATCATTCATCAAATCGTGATAAAGAAAAATTGGGTTCCCCTCTACTCGCCCTGGATCCGTCGCCTTTAATCTCAAAGGGTCCGTGTAACTACCCATAATCTGCTTCTCGATAAGCTTTTCGTCATCAAAGATCCCGATAATATTCCCCAAACTCTTGCTCATTTTCCTCTCCCCGTCCGTCCCCACGATTCGTCCCACTTCTTTGGAAATCAAGGGTTCGGGCAAAGGGAAAGTCGTCGTATGGTAGGTTTTGTTAAATGATTCTGCGATATCACGGGCCAGTTCAATATGTTGGCGTTGATCCTCCCCTACCGGTATTCCATAAGGCTTGTAGAGCAAAATATCTGCCGCCATCAGAATCGGGTAATTGAAAAGTCCCATGTTAATTGATTCCTCACTTGCCCCGGTTTGGAGTTTGTCTTTGTAGGCATGCATCCGCTTCATCTGGCCATAGCTAATATAGTTGGCTAATACAATCGCTAGTTGCGCGTGCTCAGCCACATCCGACTGGCGGAAAAACACACATTTGGATGGATCCAGCCCCAAGGCCAAATAATCCAAAACCACCCCGGTAATATTTTTTTCTAACTGCATGCGGTCATGTACCGTCGTCAAAGCATGCAAGTCCGCCACAAAATAATAAGTTTCGTGTGTATCTTGCAGTTTAATTTGTGGTGCTACCGCCCCAAAATAATTGCCAATATGCAATTGGTCACCACTTGGTGTTATACCCGACAAAATTCTTTTTTTCATATTCCCTCCTCTATTATCTTAACATGGGGGCAGTTCCCTGCCCCCATGTTCTTCTTGGTAGTTATTGATTTCCTCGCAAATTATTTATCACATTTTCAACATCTTTGTCACCTCGTCCAGACAAATTTACGAGGATAATTTTGTCCTCCGACAATGTTTTTGCCAGTTGCACGGCTGCCGCCAAAGCATGCGCTGACTCAAGGGCCGGGATAATCCCTTCCGTCCGAGCAAGCTGTTCAAATGCTATTACCGCGCTCTTATCGGTAATCGCCATCGGAGTTAATCTCCCCATATCTTTGAGTAAACAGCACTCCGGACCAACTCCAGGATAGTCAAGCCCGGAAGCCGCCGAATAAGACTCGGCAATCTGCCCCTTCTCATCTTGAAGGACCAGACAGTTAAAGCCATGAATGAGTCCTTTCTTTCCCTGAGCCAGTGACAACCCGTGACGCCTGGTATTTACTCCCTGACCGGCCGGTTCCGCCGCCAACAGAGTTACACCTTGGTCGCGTACAAAAGCCGTAAACAGTCCCAGTGCGTTGGATCCACCTCCCACACAGGCGACAGCATAATCAGGAAGTCTTCCTTCTCTCTCCAGCATCTGTCTTTTGGCTTCCCGTCCGATTATTGCCTGAAAGTCACGTACCATTAGTGGATACGGATGTGGTCCCACCGCCGACCCCAGCATGTAATAACTTTCCGGTTCTGCGACGTAATGTGCCAAAGCCTCGTCGACAGCATCTTTCAGAGTTCCCTGCCCGCAGCTCACGGGGATTACTTTCGCCCCGAGTAGCTCCATGCGGTATACATTCATTTTCTGGTTAGCAATGTCGCGTGCCCCCATATAAATGTCACACTGCATGCCAGCCAAAGCTGCCACCGTAGCAGTGGCTACTCCATGCTGACCGGCTCCTGTTTCAGCAATCAGCTTGTTTGCCCCTAATTCCTGGGCGACCAGCATTTGTCCGAGCGTGTTGTTAATTTTATGGGCACCGGTATGGTTGAGATCTTCTCTCTTGAGATAGATTTTTGCTCCCCCTACTTCTTTGGTCAGATTGCTAGCCAAATATAGTCCGCTCGGTCTTCCCGCATATTCTCGGTAGAGCTTATCCAGCTTGGTTTGAAACACCCGGCTATTTTTCAATCTTAAATAGGTATCTGTCAGTTTCATCAAGCGATCTTCTAGTTGTGGGGGAACTACTCGCCCTCCGTACTCCCCGAAGAAGCCGTCTTTATCTGGATAATTGTATTTTTGTATTTTCATATATCTCCTAACTAAATTATTATTCTGAGTTCAATTTTGGGCACGCCAAAACTCTCTCCCCTTTGTTCGTTTTGCTAGTCTTTCTTTTTTCATCTTTCTCCCAACAAAAAAGCCCTTGCCTACCCACCACAACACTTCGTGATAGTTAGACAAGGGCCCTCAAGCTAGGACTGTACCACCTTGAAATTTACTCTTTCTCCGCGAGCTTTATCCTTTCGGCAACACTCGTTGCTGACTGTTTACGGTTTCGCCTCCGTACCAAACATCTTTTGGAAAGTAGCTTGGTCTGCTTGCCTCGTCATTCGACGGGCTCGGGGAATCCCAATCAATTCCCTTTATCACATTTATTAATTTGTCCGCACACTTTAACATTTACTTGACAACATGTCAAATTGTGTGTATAAACATACACATGAACATTACCACCCTCACTGACTATCAATATCTCCAAGATCTTGCCACCAGCCTAGCACTCGGCGGGAAAAAACGCCGTCTTCAAGTCGTTATGCCGGATAAATTAGTTACCCTAATTGACAAAACTTTTCCTCACATTGATCGCTCTACTCTCATTTCTCAAGCTTTTACCGATCTCCTACTCCACAAGCATAGGATTAATAATCCAGATCTTGAGGCATGGATTGCCGAGGAACAATATGATCTAGACGAAATGGAAGTTTATCTACGATCAAGAGAAAAAGATGTATAAAACTGGCAGTGTCATTCTCATCAAAATGCATCCAGCATCAGGCCAAGAACTCAAAAAGTTTCGCCCTGCGCTTGTTCTCCAGTTCCACCCTCTTCGCAACTTTGTCACCTTTATTCCACTTACTAGCCAAACCAAAACCATTAGTTTAAATGAAGCTATTCTCGCTCCTTCCTCAACCAACGGATTAGAAAAGCCCTCTCTCGCCTTGTGTTGGTATATCCAAACAGTTGGAACAAATCGTATTCAAAAAAAGTTAGGTCAATTAAACAAAATCGAACTCAACAAGGTCATTACTCTCGTTAAAAAATCCTTATTTTTATAACTGCACATTTTCCCAATGTTCGATTTTTTCTACCTCCCCCTGTGTATTTAGCCACACCCCCACTACATCGATTCGGCATAGTCCCTTCCATCCCGATTCCTCACACCACAGGCCTCCCATATTTCGTACTTGGCTCAGTTTATGACTATTGATCATCTCCCACGGCTCCCCATACAAATCCCCCGTCTTAGTCTTGACCTCTACAAACACCCTGTATTCCCGAAATTTTGCAATTATATCGACTTCCCCCCATTTGCTTCGATAATTTCTCTCCAGAATTTCATACCCTTTGCTCTGTAGTAATTCTCCCGCCGCTGCCTCCCCCCTATTCCCAGTTTCCCGATTTTGTTGTTTCATCCTTTCCTCCCAAGCGAACATTGACGAGGAAGTATCTCGCAGCCAAAAAAGTTTACGCAGGCCGAAGGGCCGAGTTCGAGGCGGCTGGCCACCAGGACAGAACGCCGTCTTTTTTGCGCGATGGTACTCCGAACCAATTGTGAGCGTTCTACCATACATTCTCCCGATACTGCACCGCCTCAGCAATGTGATTCACCAAAATCTCTTCCATTCCCTCCAAATCCGCAATCGTCCTCGCGACTTTAATTACCTTAAAATAGGCTCTTGCCGACAGATTATATTTATTTGCCGCCGTGTTCAGAAACTGTTTAACCTCTTCACTTAATTTACAAAAAATCTTCACTTGTTTGTTCCCCATTTGGGCATTGGTATACATACCCCGAATTCCCGTAAATCTCATTTGTTGTTTTCCTCTTGCCGATATCACTCTCTCCCTCACTTGTGTCGAATTTTCTCCCCTCTCATCTAACTTCTCTCGTCTCTCATCTGTCGAAGTGAGTTTATTTACTTCCACTGGATCTACCCACACATGTAAATCAATTCGATCCAATATGGGACCACTAATTCTTGCTCGATACTTGTTGATCACCCGTTCTCCGCAGGTACACTCCTTGAATGGATGATTTAAGTATCCACAAGGACACGGATTGGCGGAGGCCAGTAACAAAAATGAAGCTGGATACTGTACTTTCCCCATCGCTCTAGTAATCGACACGGTTTGATCTTCCATGGGTTGGCGTAGTACTTCCAATACGGATCGCGAAAATTCTGGCAGTTCATCCAAAAATAATACTCCCAAATGGGCCAAACTAATCTCCCCCGGCATGGGATTGCTCCCTCCTCCAATCAAACCAACCATACTTGTAGTATGGTGGGGTGAGCGAAAAGGTCTCCGCCGCATGAGTGCAGTCCCGGAAGGTAACATTCCCGCTACCGAATATATTCGGGTCACTTCCAACGATTCCTCCGGTAGGAGCGGAGGCAAAATCGACGGAAACGCCTTGGCTAGCATCGTCTTCCCAGCCCCCGGCGGCCCCACCAACAACAAATTGTGTCCGCCCGCCGCCGCGATTTCTGCCGCCCGCTTTGCCACTTCCTGTCCTACCACTTCCCCAATATCTACCTGCGGCTCCGCATCATCCAACAAAGATAATATCTCGATTGTCTTCATTGGCTCAATTTTCTTTTCCTCCCGGATATGTTCTATTAGCTCTGTCAAATTTCTCACCGGATAAACTATAATTCCCGGGATCACCGCCGCTTCCGCCGCCGTCTCAATTGGTACATAAACTGCACTCAATTTTTTCTCTCTCGCCAACATCCCCACCAACAATGTCCCCCGACAACGCTTGACACTTCCATCCAGTCCCAGCTCTCCATACACATATCCCTCAATTTCCCCTTCAATTTCCCCATTCGCCAAAAGAATCCCGATCGCAATCGGCAAATCATAATTAGACCCCTCTTTGGGTAAATCTGCCGGGGCCAAATTCACCGTAATCCGTTTATCTGGGAAACTGGCCCCGCTATTTTCAATCGCTTTTTTCACTCTTGCTCGCGACTCTGACACAGCCTTGTCTCCCAATCCCACAATATCAAACGCCGGAAACCCCCGTTCAGCCACATCTACTTCGACCGTAACTTCAACCGCTTCCAACCCTACCGTCGCCACTGATTTTATTTACTATACAGCTTTCCACATCCCCCGCTCTTCTACTATCCCCCCCTTTATCTCCAATTGGAGTAATCTTCCCAAAATTTCTCCCGCCGAAAGATTTGATTTCCTAGCGATCTCATTGACTCCCATCGGACCTTCTACTTTTAATTTTGTGATTAGTTCTCGCTCCCTTTCTTCCATCTGTTCCAGTGAGTTTTTCTGTTGTGTTTTAGCATTTGAGTCATGCGTTAACGTATTTAGTTCTGTTACTGTCAGAGCCTTGGCCAATCCCTGAGCCACCAGCCAATTTGTTCCTTCACTCGTCGGCGAAAATACACTTCCCGGTATGGCATACACTGGTTTATTCATTCGTCTTGCCCAACTGGCAGTATTTAGTGACCCACTTTTTTCTCCCGCTTCCGCAACTACTATCACATCAGAAATCCCGACCACGATCCGATTCCGCTGCGGGAAAGTCCAAATCCGGGCTGAAGTTATATCAGAATATTCTGACAAAATCAGTCCTCCCCGTTCAACTATTTTTCCTGCCAGTCTAGCCGCTTCCTCTTCCATCCTGGCATTAATTCCATATCCCAAGACTGCTATCGCGCACCCACCGCATTCTAATGTTAGTTTGTGTGCCTCCTGATCCACTCCATACATCAGTCCCGACACAATCGTATGTCCTGCACCACACAGTTTGGGGATAATTTCGCCCAGTGCCTGTTTCCCATACCGGCTCATTTTCCGCGCCCCCACTACCGCCGCACATTTCTCAAATAATTTTGAGTTCCACTTCCCCCGATACCACAGTTTCTTAACTATTGGTCTTACCAACTCACTTTTCAGCTTTTCGGGAAAATTCTTGTCATCCCTATCTATTTCTTTCTCTTTCACCCTCTCAGTATCACACATCTGAAAATATGATACAATTAACTTGTTCATTAAAACAACGCGCGGGGTAGTGTACGGTGCACGGGAGGCTCATAATCTCCCAGGTCGGGTTCAACTCCCGACCCCGCAACAAAAGCAAAAATCCCGCCATCAATTATTCTATCATCCACTCTAGAGAAAAACCAAATTACAAAGCCAGTAGTCCCGCCAGCCCCAACACTAACAAAATCAATCCCACCGACACCGTTCCAATCGTCACCTCAAATACTCCCGTGACCGGCACTCCCTCACTTGTGTCGGGAATAGTCGCTCTGGCCGAAGCCGATGCCACCGCCGAAGCCGTAGCACTCGAATCCGCATAATCCAATTCATCATCTAATTCATCTCCACTATACGGATCAACTAAATTCACCTGAGGCACCACCGCCGAAGCCGAAGCAACGGGCGAACTCAAAACTACCGTTGTCGGCGATTTAATCGGTGCTGGACTAGCTACCACCGTCTTAACTGATGGCTTAGGACTGGCACTAGCTGTTTTTTTGGCTGGCTGAACCGATTGTTGGTAAACAAAGATCCCCATCCCTACTCCCACTACCACACACCCCAAAACTATCCAAAACAAACTCCTTCCCTTTTTCTTCCCCTCTCCAACCGGTACTCCTTGGGTCGCTTGATTCATTTGCGCAATATCCCGGCTACCCTGATCAGTCATGTTTTTATATTGACAGATATTTAACACTTACGCAACAGCCATATCTGATGCCGCTCATCTCCACTGGTATCCATTTCCTCGATTAATACCTCCCACTTCCCTTTCTCAATTATTTTTTGATTTTCCCTAGCTCCGTATTGTGAACTCCACACTTTTACTCCATGTAAATTATGTTCACCTTCAAACTCGATGTCACCAGTGCTCAAAAGTAATAAACCCCCACTCGGCAAAAAACTCTGGAAAATCTCTAACATTTGCGCATGCTGGTTCCTTGGAATGTGAAAAAGCGCATACAAACAGACTATTGCCCCCACTTGGTACTCACCTTTTTTCAGTTGTTGCATGTCCTCAATCCTGTACTCTCCCCCGGGGCAATATTTCTTCGCCAGCTCGATCATTTTGCTTGAGCTGTCGATTCCTTTAACTTGGTGACCTGCCGAAAGCAGTTCATCATCCACCGGTATTCCCGCCCCGCACCCCACATCTAAAATAATCGAGTTGTTTGGCAGCCACTTTAGTAGCTTCTTTACATACTTCCCACTCCGCAGTTTCCCCCGATTAGCCAAATATTCCTTAGCCATCCGGTCGTACCCGTTTATTTTGGCATCGTGCTGCATTCAGTTCCTCCCACTTTCCATCCCTGCCACAAACTTTGGTATTCGCTGTACTTTGTTGTTTCATTTCCAAATACAAAATTAGGGAAATAATCATCCCGGTAGCACTTGGTCTTATCCAATTGTTCAATCTTTTGGGATAAATCTTTTAGTTGCCTCGGCCGCTCTACATATCTGCCCATCCGGTCCGTTAGTCCCGCCGTTTGTATCATGAGTATTATGATGGCTCCCCACCCTACCCACTGCAATTTTACTTTCATCTGGCTCAGTGTCCACATCGCTATCGGCAAAAATAGCGCCAGTCCCAGATAGGCATAGCGTTCTGCCCGCATAATCCCGATCCCATATTGTGCTCTCCCCACCGCTACTATTCCGTAATAGGCCGCAAGCGACACCAATAAATATATAATCTGCCGGTTTTTCTTGACCCATTGCGCCCACTTTTTTCCCCACACAATTCCCCAGCCGATTATTGCTCCCGTTGTCACCCCTATCCTCCCCATTTCTCCCACTTCCCACGGCCACCACAATCTGCCGATCAAAGTGTTAATAACCATTAATCCGCCCGTAATGGCTACCGTTACCCAGTTGATGCTCTCTCCCACACTCAAATTTCCCTGTTTCCCGTAAATTAAACCTATTCCCACTAGTACCAAAACACTCACTCGTGATAGCGCCCGCTGTCTGTACCAAACTGCCCAAGTTACTAAAGGAAGCCAAACTACTAAAGCCGAAGTCACACTCGCCGCTACCATCGCTAGCAAGATCATAGGCCATTTGGCTTGCCGCAAAATCAGCCAAATCGTAAATAATCCCAAGACCGCCGAAATTTGTATTGTCTGTCCCGATATCCAAAATACGGTCTCATTCCAATTCGTGTTAACGGCAAAAATTATTGCTGCCCACCTCCCCCACGTTCGGTTGTTCGTAACAATTGTTGTGATCTTCCCCACCAACACCATCGTGATCAAATGTAACATTAACGAAACCGCAAAATACTCTCCATAATTCCAGCCAAACAGCTCGTATTCCAGTTTAAACATCAATCGGAATAAATAGTTGATATGCTCGTTCACCGGAATCAACAATTGTTCGCCCCAACTATGTTGGGCCAGTCTCATCCACGTCAAATCATCCTGGTGAAACCACATATTATTTTCTCACCAACAGCACAATTCTTCCGCACCTAATTAATTTTCTAAACCCCATTTTATAATAAAATCCCGTGGTGCACTCCTCGGTATACACATAAATTCTTCCTTGCAAACTTTCGATCAATTGTTTCCCCACACCCTGTCTCTGACTGTCTGGGTCTACACACAAAGTCAAAATCAATCTTCCCACTCCCGACATTACCCCCACTATTTTCCGCTCGCGCTGTACCGTCTTGATGTAGCCGACAGTATTCACGATTCTATATAGCCAAACGATAAATTTTTCACCCCGCTGTGAATTCCAGGTGTGTGGCAGGGTTTTTCGGTGTAATTGGGCAATCTCACTTATTTGTTCTCTGAGCTTCATCCCCTCATCATAACAACTTAATCAATAAACGTAAGCGCCATCCCTGTTTTGTCTGCTCTCCCTGTTCGACCAATCCGATGAATATAATCTTCGTAGGTTTCAGGTAGTTCATAGTTAATGACATGCGTCACGCTGTCGATATCCAACCCTCTCGCCGCCACGTCCGTGGCTAACAAGAACAAGATCTTCACTTGATTGTTTCTAAACGCGGTCAGCGCCCGCTGGCGCTGTGATTGAGACTTATTCCCGTGGATTGCGGTCGCGGCAAACCCTCGTTCCACCAACGTTCGAGACAATTTTTCCATCCCATGTTTAGTTCGTCCAAACACGAGCACCTTTTCAAATCCTGGTTGAATTAATAAATCATGCAGTAAATCAATTTTGTTTCGCCCATTTACCTTGACCACATCTTGATTCACATTTTCACTCGCCCGCTGAGTTGCCACTTGAACAACCACTGGCTCGTGCAAAAATTCGCGCGCCACTATCTTGGCTTTGTCCGACATCGTCGCGGAGAAAAACAGAGACTGTCGCTCTCTCTTCATTCGGCTAATCAAACTCCGAATATCCAAAATAAAGCCCATATCCAACATCCGATCAACTTCGTCTAGCACAATCGTGCCAAACTCATTCAAATTAAATGCCCGTCTCTCCACCAAATCCTTGAGTCTCCCCGGCGTCCCCACCACGATGCGTGGAGAGCGTGATAGTTCACGTCTCTGCCGATTGATATCCACTCCCCCAATCACCAGGGTCATATAGGCTCGGGTTCCTCTGGCAAATATCTTCCCTTCATCCATGATTTGGACCGCTAGTTCGCGGGTTGGCACAATAATCAGCACTTTTTCGCTTGCATTTTTTTCTATTTTATCGATCAAAGGGATTAAATATGCCGCCGTTTTCCCGGTTCCCGTGTTAGCTAGCCCCACCACATCTTTCCCGGCCATAATTTCCGGAATTACCTGGTCCTGGATCGGAGTTGGCGTGATATACCCCTTGGCTACGATATTTTGTTGAATAACAGAGGTAACTGGAAACTCACTAAATTTGTGGGCTGGCTGATACTCATTGATCGCTACGGGTTCGGCTTTTTTGACCAAAATCCGCGGGTCCACCCTCATATATCGGATCTTATTTCGCCCACCGCCAAAACTGCGGGAATTTCCTCTCGCTCCACCACCAAAACCTCTTTGTCTGTTATACCTCATAGCTTATTGTTGAAAGACCCCGAACCAATACATTACTAGTCCAAAATCTCTGTGGTCACTATACCACACTCTCACCCAAATCACAATTATAGGATAATTCCTATGTCACAATTTCGGTATTACTCAATTCTTTCAGTTTCGTAATTAATTCTCTTTTTGTATACACCGATGTATCTATCCCCTCATTCAAAAAGATCCGTAATCCCTCGATTATCCGTCTGATCTCAATTGCCTGCTCTTTCCAGAGTTAATTTTTCCGAGAGAAACGACTTTCATCGGAGATCTGGAGACTGTGGCCTCAACTCTTCTCCCTTTTGGTTTTCTTCGTCCCTCACTCCTGTAAGAAGCGGCCTCGGCAATTTCTTGTCTACTGGGAACATTCTTCTTGGGCGAGGCGGCGGAGGTATCGGGAAACAAGTCGATGGGAAACTTATGGGTAGAAATACTTGCCAAAATCCGGTTCGATTTTCTGACCAAACCAGCCACTACCACCTTATCTGATGTAGGAGCAACCATCTTTGTGTCCATATTTCGCCCACTTCTTACCCGAGTAACCCAAGTCCGATAATCCCTACGATAATCAGATAAATCGCAATTAGATAATTTAAGAACTTAGGGAACATCAGGATCAAAATTCCAAACACTAATGAGGCTAGTGGACTAAAATTTGTTGAGAGATTCATAGTCTTACCCCCAATAAGCGAGCCACCAAAACAATCAGTGCGCCCACCAACAATAAGTGAATTAATCCTCCTCCTACGTGCAGCGAAAATCCGCCGAGCCACGAAATAACGAGAACTAGTATAATGATATCTAGTAATCCCATATAGACCTCCTATTTTGCTTGATTAATATTTACGTCAACTTCGTCTGGCACTATTATTTGTGTCGGAACATTAATTTGTGGTGCCCCAGTCTGAACATTTCGTAGTGCCGGTAATCCATAGAGGAAAAATAGATAAATTACGACCACTAAGGCAATAATTCCCACCGCCATTCTTATATTATTCCCAGACTCATTGGTCGCTGGGGGTGTGTTAACAATCGTTGTCATACTTGTTTCTCCATCGAATAAATTCTAATTAATTTCACGATTCCCCAAGCCAATATGGCATATACAATCAAGGCTACCAACGTGGCCGGTTCTAATACCGAAGTTGTCTCTACTCCCTGAGCAAATCCTCGGCGGAATATCCCCTCAAACGGCCAGATGAAAATTCCCGTCAAACCGTAAATCATCCGCACAAACCCGCTCGCTACACTCGCTCCCGTCAGTTTCAGTATCAATCTGAATGCCAGGATTATCTCGAGTGCACCCAAAATATAATAAACCAAGTCCTCCGCTGTCTGAGAACTCGAGGCTTCCACTTTTGTTTCTTCAATTAATTCTGTCATCCTACCCTCCTACTCTGTCACGATACATTACGAATATTTTCAAAAACCCACTCTTAGAGCTCTATCTTCTTAATTACCGTTACCTTGGGTAAATAAGTAATTAGAGCGCTTTCTACTAAATTTGTTAAAGTCAGATCTTCCACTACCGCCTGAGCTTTTGCCTGTTTTAAGATTGCCGTATTCAAAAAAAGTGTTACTCTCTGCTTGTTTGTAGGTGTCATACATCACACACTACCACTAGTCGTAGTAGTTGTCAAGCATCTAACCTTCCCCATTACCCCTTTTCGCTAATTTGTCGTATTATTACCCTATGTCCGAACCCAAATATCTTGATCAAGCCTTTATGGCGGTCTGCGAAGAAATGCTCGCCACCTTTATCAAAAAGCACCAAGACTACGGCAAAGGCAACATCCTCTCCATCAAAGAACTCGGCATCGCCTTCCGCACCAGTGAAAAAGTCGAACGCCTCAAAAACCTCTTGATGGACCCAAATAAAACTCCCTCCAACGAAAGTATCGACGACTCTTGGCTCGACATCGCCGTCTACGCCGTTATTGCCAAAATGTATCGCAAAGGCTGGTTCCAAAATCTTGAACTTAAGCCCTGAAAGG
>Ga0075656_115_pt1 | contig 16637 bp, 24 predicted proteins | sample RifGroA1_FD_68401 | JGI IMG/M metagenome (GOLD analysis project Ga0075656, IMG submission 68401) | Microgenomates bacterium GW2011_GWA1_46_7 | reverse complement strand
CTCTTGGCACTCCACCCTCAACCCCTGGGATCTCTGCATATGAAGCATCCGGAATCAAATAATCTTCTCCGTTAACGTACAAGTTTCTACCCAATTCTGTAATTTTTCTCACCAATGGCAGTACATCTGACCCAGTTATCACTTGTGTTAATTGTTCTAATCTTCCGTCATTAAAGACTTCTTGCCAACTTTGTCTCACAATAATATTGTATTCCTAGCGTCAAAACTACCTCTATACTACTCCTCCGACTTGCTGATTTGCCAATTCGCTGACATACTGGTTAGTAATGCTCAAATCTGAAACTTTCAAAGTCGCTATTGTTGGACTAGGCCGAGTCGGGATGACCACCGCCTATGCTCTTTTGCTCAAAGGTCTCTGCACTGAGCTGGTACTTTTTTCCCGTGAACTAGCCAAAGCCGAGGGAGAAAAAGATGATTTAACTCATGGTGCTCCTTTTTATCCCCATGCTACAGTGACAGCGACTGATAAATTTGAAGATTTGAACGGCACTGATCTGGTTATCTTTACCGCTGGCTGTGCCCAGCAGCCTGGCCAAACTCGTCTCGACTTAACCAAACAAAATTGTGAAATTGTCGCTAAACTCATTCCCAAAATTGTTCGCGAAGCTCCCCAAACTCTTATTCTGATGGTCGCCAACCCCCTTGACCTCATGACTTTAAGAGCCACTGAACTAGCTCATTTAGCTCCCGGCAGGGTTTTTGGCAGTGGGACTCTCCTTGATACCGCTCGCTTCCGTCTTCACCTCAGTAAAGCCATTAGTCTTAATCCTCAAAGTATTCACAAGCCCCTCCTCTCCTTCCCCGAGATGTCCCCCGACCACATCGCTTGGTCTCTCGCTGAAACCAGGAAAGATGCTGGCAAAATTATTTCTAGTAAGGGTGCCACTTATTACGGGATTGCCACGGCTGTCAGCCATATTGTCGAAACTATTATGCGCAATAGCCGCAAAGTCCTCCCTCTCTCCACTGTCTTAACTGGCCAATATGGGCTCACCAATATTGCTCTCTCCCTCCCCTGCATCCTCGGACGCAGTGGGGTCGAAAGAGTGGTCGACCTTCCTCTCTCCCTCGAAGAAACCGCTTCCCTTCACGCCAGTGCTCAAATTCTCAAAACCCACCTAGACGAACTATAATTTATCTATCTGCTTACCTCTCCGAGTGTCAATAGTCCCTGTTTCGCTCCCACATGCTGTAAAACCGCCGTCGCATTCCTAACTCCCCATTTTACCGCTTGCTCGTAAGTCTTGCCGTACAATACCCCCGCTATCATGCCACTGGCAAAGGCATCTCCTGCTCCTGTTGTATCCACCACTTTTTTTACCTTTTCACCGGTATAAAAATACACCTTCCCGTTTTCTGCTACCTTCCCACCTCTTCCTCCATCCGTAATGACGGTAACGTACGCGCCTGGCAAAGCTTGAGTACTTTTCCAAAGAGTTTCCTCACTATAATCTATTCCCCACAATAATTTTGCTTCATCTCGGTTTACAAATAATATTTCTGCCATTGGTAACAAAGAAATAAACTTGTCTCGCTGTTCAATTTCCTTACTCCCCGGATTAAGCGATACCCTAATCTTGTTATTTTTCGCCCAAGTCAAAATGGTATTTAGTAACTCCCAATTCCCCCCCAAACTCGAAATGTGTATCCACCTTGTTTTCAAATCATCCAGAGGAACATCGTGCTTCGTTAACATGGCCGAAGCCCCTCTGTGAACCATAATGCTCCTCCCCCCATCTTCCGCAATCAAAATCACCGACACCGCCGTCGTTTCTCCTGGTTCTTGTACCAAAAACCGGGTATCCACCCCCACCTCTTCTAAGTCCCGATGAATTATCAAAGACTGAGGGTCATTCCCCATCTCCACCACCACTGCCGTTTTCAATTCTTTCTTAGCGAAGGATACTGCACAATTAGTTGCTCCCCCACCCGAACCAATCGTCACTTCTTCTACTTCCATTTTCCCCCCGTAAACTTCACACATCGCAATGCCCCCCGGAATCTCTTTCGAAGATACCACCCGGAATTTGTCACTTTTCATGAAAATATCGAGAGTCGCTGCCCCCACCGTCACCACATCATAATTACTCATGAAGATAGTCTACCACAGCTTTTTTTAGGCTCACTCTATCCAATCCAAACCATTTATATACTTCTTCCCACTCCCCTGACAAACCAAATTTATCCGTAATTCCCATCCTTTTTATGGGGACAGGATATTCTTCTCCCAAAAGTTCCGCAATCGCGCTTCCCATCCCTCCCGCAATCTGATGATCTTCTATTGTGATTACCTTGTTCGTTTTTCTGGCACTTTCAATAATCGTCTCACGATCGAGCGGTTTAATCGTACTAATATTCAAAACTTCACACTCCACCCCCTCTTTGGCTAGCTCCTCCGCCACCATCAAAGATTCCCACACGGGTATCCCGCTTGCACAAATCGTTACATCCCTACCCTCTCGATACTTTTCAATTTTCCCAATCAAAATCATATTTCTTGGTAAAGTTGGGTGTTTCTGGACGAGCTGTCCTAATATACACTGGCCCCACCAGCTTGTACGCCGCTTCAATCATAGTCTGGCACTGTGTTGCGTCCGCTGGCGTAAGCACTGTCATGTTCGGTAATACTCGTGTAAGAGCAATGTCTTCCGTCCCCTGATGACTCGGCCCATTCTTCCCTGTCGCCACCCCTCCGTGTGATCCGATTATTTTCACATTGGCCTTCGACAAAGCGATTGAGATTCGGATCTGTTCCCAATTTCTCCCCGGCGAAAATGCCGCATAACTAGCCATAAACGGGATTAATCCGGTAAATGCCACCCCTGCCGCCACTCCTGCCATGTTCTGTTCCGCCACTCCCAGTTCGAAAAATCGATCTGGGAATGTTTCCGCGAACTTATCTACCCTGGTTGATCCTGCCAAGTCCGCCGACAAAACCACCACCCGCTCGTCTTCTCCGATTTTAACCAACGCTTCCCCCACTCCGTCGCGGATTGCTCGCTTAGGAGCCGTCCTCCACTCTGAAATTAAATACTTATCGCTATACTTGCTCATTCTTTTCTCCCAACTCCTTTAACGCCTTGGTTAATTCATCCTGGCTCGGCACTTTATCGTGCCAAGAAGGGTCATTTTCCATAAATGACACTCCCTTTCCCCCTACCGTATTCGCCACAATCATTACCGGCCCCCCCATCACTTCTTTTGCCTGCGTTATAGCTTCCATTATTTTATCCGTTCTATTCCCCTCAATTTCCAAAACATGTAGTCCAAAGGCTTCGAGCCTGCCCGCAACCTCGCCATAAGTAGCCACTTGTGCCACATAATTTTCAATTTGGATCCGATTACGATCCAAAATAAATATTAAGTTGTCCAGTTGCCTACGCACGGCCGTGTTAAATGCTTCCCATACCTGTCCCTCCTGAATTTCCCCATCCGACAACACACAGTACACCCGCGGCGTAGTCTTCTGCGACCTTTGCCCATATTGTATTTTCAAAGCCAGTGCCATTCCGACAGCCACCGATACTCCCTGTCCCAATGGTCCCGCCGAAACCTCCACTTCTGGCAAACTTCCTCGTTCTGGATGACCCGGTAATCTACTCCCAGCCTGCATAAAAGTCTTTAATTCCGACCTAGGAAAATTCCCATTCCGTGCAAGGGCCGCATACATAATTGGACAATAATGTCCGCAGGACAACACAATTTTGTCTTGAGCCAAATCAACTACGCCCCCAAAATAGAGAACGGAATATATCTCTCCCGCCGACAGTGGTCCCGCCACATGCCCTGCTTGAGCCGTATGTACCATCCGCAAAACATCCCCCCGCAACTGATTCGCCACTCTCTGTAAATCTAAGGCAGGACCCATATTTCCAGTATAACCTAACTCATAAATGCCCGTTCCGTACAATGTCGGCAATGAGTATGGTCAATTTTATTCAAAGCCTCTTCCAATTTTTTCATCGTCGGCAAGATATCATCAATCCCATCCACAATTCTAAACACATCCATCTCCTTCGCATCGATTAATAAGTTGTCATGAATAGCTCCAATGATTCCTCGCCAAAATGACCCCACCAAAATAAAGGGTTTATGGTGACCATAATATAGTTTGGCCAACACCCAGGCAGTCCCCAACTCCGAAACTGTCCCTGTACCTCCTTTGAAAAACAAAAAAATATCGCTCTCTTCCATTAACCGATACATTCGCTCAATATAGTTGTCTGTCCTAATCTCTTTATCCGTCACATTTGAAAGATATCGTCCTTCAAACCCCGACGCATGCTCTGGGTAAAACGTCACCGATTCCGTTTTCCCCCCCACACTCTCCGCTCCTCGTGTAGCCGCATCCATCACTCCCGGACCCCCTCCATTTACCACAACATACCCTCTCTGTGCCAGTTTTTTCGCCGCCTGATACGCAGTTTGGTAGATCTGATTACTCGGCAAAACTGCCGCGTCTCCAAAGATCGCTACCTTCTTAAACTTTATTTTCTTGTCCATTCTCCCCTCCACCAGGCACTATTCGCTCCCGCTTCACTGGCTCCTGCCTCAACCGCCAGTTTGTATGTCTCTTTGTTTATTCCCCCGTCTACCAAAACCGCTCCAGCATATCTTCTTCGTAACTCCCTAATCTTCGGTAGTACTCGCTCGTCAAACTTATTCCCACTAGTCCCAACCGGTACTGCCATTAGCAATATCACCTTACATTTATCCAAAACTTCCCTCTCCAATTCTGTAACTGGTGTCCCTATCCCCAAAGCGAGTCCTCCGGTAATTCCCCAATTCTCAATTTCTGCCAAAAATCCCATTTGTTCTCCCATTCGCTCGATTTGTCCAATTATTCTCTTTGGCTTAACTGTCGCGCACTCCCGAATCCACTCCATTGGATCGTCCACCAGCAAATGAAAATCTATCTGCATTTTCCCCAAATCAGCTCCCCCTAAATCAGCTGGTGTAATTGACAATAATTCACTAAACAACCCATCCCCAATATCAAAATGAACTTGCTCGATCTGTTGCTCCCTCAGTAGCTCCAGCTTGGCTTTAACCTCCCCCAGTTCCGACTCCATGATAATCGGCGTAATCATCACTGTCTTATTGCAAGATTTGCCAGTCTTGCTCTCCTTCGCACGTGTCTACTAGCCTCACTCTTTTCAGTCTGTAAGAACAACTCAACTCTGGTAATTGTCTCGTCTTTACTCACCCAGTCCGCTGGTAAAACTAGCACATTTGCGTCTTCATCCTCTCTACCTTGAATTGTCACCTGATCATTAAACCCGACAATCGCCCGCACGTGGGAGAAACGGTTTGCCACCATGTCAACTCCGTGACCACTCCCACAAAGGATAATTCCACGACTAGTTGTCCCATTCCCCTGAATCGACTCGGCAACTTTTAAAGCAAAGTCCACATAATCATCTTCCGGATCAAGCACATAGTTCCCCACATCCTCCACTTCATGCTCATTCTCTTGAAGCCAATTCTTTATCTCTTCCTTTAGCTCAAATCCCCGATGATCCGCCCCTATATATATCATGCTTTAATCATACCATTCCGGACTCACAAATCGGATTAATGCTGACAACACTATCTGCACATAAGCTTGCTTTCGATCCAATTGCCCTTTACTTAGCTTCCCAATTGCTCCCATTTTTTGTTTCACGTTACTCTCTCCCGTTAATTCATCCATAATCGGCCCCAACTCTCCTCCCTCTCTAATCTTCTCGGCCACTTTTCCCGGCAGTTCAAAATACAACCCTCCCCCAAATCCCTCTTCGCCCCGCTTATCTACCACACATGCCCACGCACACTCAAACATTTTCCCGTCAATTTCAGTTACCCCTCCCTCGAGTCCCACCCCATATTCTCCCTGACCCAAAGCTGCCAAGGCCCGATTTCTTGCTCCCCTCTTCGTTTCTTCTTCACTTCTTGGCTGTTCCGCTACCCCACTGACTACCTCTTTCCCTTCAACTTCACATTCCGGCCAATATTTTTGGAAGGCCTCCATAACGGCCCCCACCTTAACTGGATTTGTACTTCCCACGGTTATTTTCATCTTGTTATCGCATCCCCAATTTTAGTTTTCCTTCTTCACTCATTCTATCAACTGTCCAAACTGGTTCCCACACTAACTCAACCTCTATTTTCTTCGCTCCCAGCTTTGCCAAGGCTTTCTTAATTGTATCTTCAATCACTGGTGCTAGTGGGCATCCCGGCGTCGTCAGTGTCATTATCACCTTTATCTCGTTTTGAACTACCTTAACCTCATAGATTAACCCCAAGTCCACAATACTAATTCCTAACTCTGGATCCATCACTTTTGTTAGTTGAATTAGTACTGTCTCTTTTCTAATCATGCGTTGTGATTATACAATCTATCTATGTCTCTCCCCAACCAAGCTCAAAAAATTACTCTTAACTCACTGAGGAAATGTTATCGCGACTACGGGATCATTGCTGGCCCTCACCACTTCACCGATTATTGGGCTCGTGATGGTTTTTTTGCGGCTTTCGGCGCCCTCTCGGTCGGTGATGACCAAATTGTTCGACAAATGCTTAAGCTTTTCTTCACTCACCAACGTCGAGACGGGTTGATTCCCTATCGTCTCATGCGTGGACCAGTCACACTTGGCAAATATCTCGGCTTTCCCAAATATTATTCTCAACCTCGTCCCACCTATCGATTGCGCGGACTAGGACCCGAGGTCCTCGATGGCACTACCCTCACTCTTCTTTTTACCGCACTGCTTCAGGAAAAATCTTTTCTCCCTCAAATTAAACTTGCTCTCCAATATCTCATAACCCGTGAAAAACACGGACTCCTTTGGGACGGACCTATGGCGGAATGGAACGATATTATTTGGAAATGGGGTAATCTTCTCTATTCCAATATAATTTACTGGTACATGTACGATCGTTTGGCCAGCTGGACCAATAGTTTTGATCCCACCTGGAGTCGAACTCTTATTCGTAAGCGTGATTCCCTTGCTCACTCGCTCCGTTCTCGTCTCTGGAACGGCCATTACTTTGCCGATTGGCACGATCACTGCCGACAGGATTATTTTTATCCTTTCGGCAACTGCCTAGCCATCGCTTGGGGACTAACTGCCCCCGCCGAATCAGATTCCATTCTTGCCCATTGTCAAAAATCCTCTACTCAATTTACTCTTCCCACCAATACTCCCAACTACCCATGGTGGAGAGTTGATTTTCTTCAAAGACTAACCATGATGGGTGACTATCAAAACAACCATGTTCTCTGGTGGCAACCAATAGCTACCTATCTAGCCGCCCTCAAACATCAAAACAAAACTCGCCAAGTAAAATCCGTTACCACCCAAATTACCACAAAAATCCTTTATGATCAGACTATTTACGAATGTTTTGAACCCAATGGAAAACCACTTAAACGTTTTTTCTATCAAGCCGAACAACCCTTCGCCTGGGCTTCCGGTCTTATTCTTTGGTCGTTAGCATATAATACTCAGCATGATAAGATCTAAACCCTTTTTCTCCATCATTATTCCAGCTCTGAACGAGGTCAAATATCTCCCCCACCTATTGGAAGACCTCACCTCTCAAACTTTTCGCGACTTCGAAGTCCTTGTCGTTGATGGACACTCTCGGGATCAAACAGTTGCCAAAGCCAAGCTCTTTGCTCGACGCCTCCCCCACTTAACTATTCTTCAAAGTCCCCAACCCCACGTCTGTGTTCAACGTAACCTTGGTGCCAAAAAAGCTCACTCCGAGATCCTAGTCTTTCTGGATGCCGACAATTCTCTTCCCTCCTATTTTCTCCAAGGCCTCAAATACCGCTGGGAAAGTAGTCACGTCGACATCCTCGCCTGTTGGTTCAAGCCTGATATTATGAAGCCCAGTAATGAAACTATCGCGACAGCCGTCAATCTCTTCCTCGAGCTCCAACACACTCTCAAACCCACCTATTTACTTGAGTCCATGTTTGCGATCACCAAATCTTGTTTTCAAACTATCGGCGGTTTTGATGAAAGTGTTAACTACGCCGAAGGTAAATCTCTTATTCAATCAGCCATCTCTCACGGTTATACCTCCAAAGTAGTCCGTGATCCCGTCTACACCTACTCCTTCCGTCGCCTGCGCAAGTTTGGCGTTCTTAGCATGGCCAACCGGATTGCCAAAATGGAACTCTCAGCTCTTCTTAACCAAGACCTCTCCAAAACCAAATTCACCGACCTCTACCCCATGCAAGGAGGTTCTTTCTTTCACCAATCCGCCCGTGCCCGCTCGCGCTTCCTCACCAACATCACCAAGCTTCTCAAAAATCTCTAATTCTCCCAAAAAACCAGCCCCTTCCCTACCATTAGTAGAGTCAGATGCTGGTCTTTCGTGCTTGGTTAAGCTTTTTTCAAAACCGGCATGCCGGTACGTTTCGTCTCAATTACCATGTAACCACCAGGAACATCATTCAATGCTTCTGGACGTACATCACGAGCGAAATAATAGATCTGTTGGGTGCGGCCATTTTTCAGAGTCACTTTCTTGCCGTGGAGGTAGTAGGTATCACCCTTGCTGTTTGTGTATGAATATGCCATTGTTGCTTCACCCCCTTCCTCAAGTAACCAGATATCTACCTCTGGTTATACCCTGGTCACCTAAGCTTGTCAATAGACCTCTAATCTGGAAAACTGCCGCTCACTGCTACAAACAATGTCACTCTTTAGTTAGTTCCGCTATTCTAGCCTCCAACTGGGTAAACTCCGTCTTTATCCCATTCACAAAGAAAGTAGGCGTTCCGGTCAACCGATATCGTGTTGCCGCCAACAAGTCGTTCGCTACCACCTGTTTGGTCTGATCACTCTCCAAGTCGCTCACAAATTTTTCCTTCTCCATCCCGATCTTTCCTGCATATTCGCTTAGTTTCTCTCTTGGATCAGTCAGTTCCGCCCATTCAGTTTGTTTCTCAAACAATAAGTCATGCATTTCCCAAAATTTACCCTGTTGGTAAGCTGCTTCCGTTGCTCGCGCAGCAATTTGGGCATTTTTGTGAATGTTGCTTAGGGGGAAATGGCGGTAAACCATGGTAATTTTATCTTGATATTTTAGTAGTATTGCCGTCAATGGTTCCTGCACTGCCCGACAAGCCGGGCACTGGAAATCACTAAACTCAACCAGGATTATATTTCCGCTTCCTTCCTTGTACCTCATTTCTCCGGCAATCTCCGCAATCGGCTTTTCTTCCTGCTGTCCAAAGTTCCATAGTAGTCCCCCCACTCCCAACATTACCCCAACAGTTATCACTAAGAACGTAATTATGGTTCTAGTATTCATAGTGGTGGCCAAAGTCTTTTATCCCCTTCCCAGATCTCTATTGCTCCCGTTGGACAGCTTTGAGCCGCCAACATGATATTGTCTGGTTCATCCTTCCCTTTTTCGATTATCTCGACCAAATTCTCTTCATTTAGTTTAAATATATTGGGGGCAATCGCCACACACGATGCTGCCGCAATACACTTGGATTGGATTGCCTTCACGCTATATTTTCCTATTTGTCTCACAATTTTTACGTCATCGCTCATACTTGTTCCTTGCATGGTCCCGCTCACGAGCTTCTATAATACCACGACAAATCGGGCAATACCGCGGGCTCGGTAACCCTCTACTTTTGTACAATTTTTGCTCTTCTTTGGACCACACAAACCCCTGGGTACAATTCTGACATTTTATAATCTCTTCCATTCCTTCCTTTCTAACTAAACTTTTCATGGTAAATATCTTCCCTCTTCATTCCGAGCTCTTCCAGTTTAGCCGCAATCTCTATAACTACCGCTTGTCTCCCGCACACATACGCTTCCCATTGGGTTAGTCCCTGAGGAAAATCACGCATTAAACAATCCTGAACATGCCCACTACACAATTCCCATTTTTCGCTTGGCTTCGACAAGACTATGTCAAACACAAAATTTGGGTACGTTTCTGCCAATCTTTCCAAGTTATCGACCCAAAACAAATCTTCTTCGCTGCGCATCCCCCAATGCAACCTCATTTGTCTTCTTTCGTGCTTGTTAATTAATAGATCGTTGATCATACTCCACAAAGGCACAATTCCCGACCCCGTTGCTACAAACAACAGGTTGTTGTTTCGCAACTCCGTCTTCTGAATTACAAATTGTCCCAACGGAGCCAAAATTTCCACTTCTTCACCCAACTTTATCTTCTGTAAATATGTACTTCCCACTCCCCCTGGTACCATCTCCGCCACCAAGTTAATTCCGTGTTCATTGTCTGGAGTCGATGCAATGGAGTAACTCCGCCTCATCCCTCGCTCATCTACTCTCAAAGACGCATACTGCCCCGCGGTAAAGCTGATTCTATCCGGCTTAGTTAATTCCAATTTAATCAGCCAAAAATGCTGATTCTCGGTCAAATATATTTTTTCACTCACCCGCGCGATATATTTCATGTTGCTATTGTACCTCAAACCTTCTTCCCCCCTGATACAATACGCTCATGCAAATTCTCTCGCAAAATGACCCGCTCGCAATTTCCTTAGCTTGTCAGGCCCTCTCCCGTGGGGAGCTTATCATCTATCCGACCGAAACCTGTTATGGTCTTGGTGCCGATCCTACTAACCCCCAAGCTATCACCCAACTCCTTGCCTACAAAGGTGATCGCCATCGCCAAGTCGCCATCGCCGTCGCGAGTCGCGCCATGGCCGAACAATTTGTTGAGCTTAACCCAATTGCCGATAATCTCTACACTCACTTCCTTCCCGGCCCGATCACCGTCATTTCCCAATCCCGTCACCTTCCCGCTACCAGCGCCAATACCAGCGGCAAAAAAGAACCTTACTCCCGTTCTGATTGGCAGAAATACACTACTTCGTCCAAACAGTCACACGTTTCCCTCTTCCTCGACGCTGGCTCCCTTGCTAATCGTCCGACCAGTACCGTGGTCGACACCACTCTCAACGAACCCCAAATTCTTCGTCAGGGTCAGCTCATCATTCCCGCTCTTTCTCCCTCCCTTATTTCCCACTCAGCCAAACAAACTCAGCAATTTGCCCAAACTATTCTATCAACTCACCTTGCTCTAACTCGCCGTCTCCCGCTCATTCTCGCACTCCAGGGAGAACTCGGTGTTGGTAAAACTCAGTTTTGTAAAGGACTCGCCCACGAACTAGGTATTCACTCCGTCCTCTCTTCCCCAACCTATACTCTCCTCAAAGAATATCCCTACCACACTTCTAAATATCAAGGTGTTCTCTATCACATCGATACTTGGCGGCTCCCCGACGTTACCGAACTAGAATCCTCTCTCCATCTTTCTCAACTCTTAAAACCCGGCAGTATTCTCGCCATCGAATGGGCCGGCAAAGCCAAAAAAATCCTTCATTCATACGAAAAAGAAATTCCAATTCTAGTGATCAATATTAAAGAATTAGACGAGAATACCCGCCAAATTACTTACGCCTTTTCCTCTCCTGAATGGAACTAGAGCTTATACTTTTCTAGAGTTTGTTGGAGTTTTTGCGGATCCCCTTTTGTTGGATTTGGATTGCTAATTTTCCCTACCTTTAAGTGAATATGGGCGTGGGGAACTTGCCAGCCATCAATATTTGATCGGACAATATCCCTTGATACCTCACGGAAATGTCGTGCAATTTTCCCGACCACCTCAAAATACTCTCCCAATTCCTCCACCTCCCACACCCACTCTACATGCTTCTTCGGGATTACCAATGTGTGCCCTTCTGCGGATGGGTATATATCCAAAAAAGCCAAGTATTTTTCGTCCTCATAAATTTTATAACTTGGGATCTCCCCCGCCACAATTTTACAAAACACACATTCGGTCATACGTATAGTATAGCGACAAGCAGAACAATTTTCAGCGCGGAACCATCCATCTGGGTAGCCAGATGACGATGTGAGCACTGCAAAATGTGATGTTTGGCGCTAAAATACCTCAACATGACTAAAGAACCTACCATCCTCTCTATCGAAACCAGTCTCGACGACACTTGTGCCGCCGTCACCTGTGGCCGGCGCGTCCTTAGTAATGTCGTTTCCTCTCAAAGTAGTTATCACGCCGATTGGGGCGGGACCGTCCCCGATTTGGCCAAACGTCTCCACCAAAAGTGGCTCCCCCAAGTCGTTAATCTCGCTCTCAAACAAGCTGGAACCCCTCAGCTGGATGCTCTTGCCGTCACCATCGGTCCCGGCCTCGCCCCTGCCCTTGAACAAGGAATTGCTTACTGTCAACACTTAGCCCTAAACCATAAGCTACCCATTATCGCCGTCAATCATCTGGAGGGACACCTTTTGTCCAGTTTTGCCGAAACCCGATCCGGTTCCCGTGGGTTAACCAAACCCATCTACCCCACTTTGGGTTTCCTGATCTCGGGCGGCCACACCGAACTAGTCCTAATGCACCAAATCGGCCGCTACGAACTCTTGGGTGAAACCTTAGACGATGCTGCCGGCGAGGCCTACGACAAAGTGGCTCGTTTACTCATGCTAGGCTATCCTGGTGGTCCCCTCCTCAGTAGCCTCGCTCAATCGGGCACTCCTCGCTACCCTCTCCCCGAACCCATGACCGCTCGGAAAGATCTCAATTTTAGTTTTTCTGGTCTCAAAGCCGCCGCTCGCCGATACCTAGAACACGAACAACCCGCTCTAACCCTCCAATTTACTCAGGATTTTGCCGCCAGTTTCCAACAGGCTGTTTTTAAACATCTCTTAACCCGCTTCCGCCGTGCCATCGACTTATATTCTCCCCGAATGATTCTCTTGGGAGGTGGGGTCGTCAGTAACGTGGCTCTTCGCGCGCTCACTCGCTCGGTAGCCAACGAATCCGGCCTCCCCGTCTACTTTCCCTCCAACAAGAAATTGATCACTGATAATGCGGCCATGATCGGCATCGTGGCCTCCTATAAATTTGCTCGCCAAGAATTTACCGATCCAAATAAGCTCGACCGTCTCCCCAATCTTAATTTCCCAAAACTTTCCTAACAACCGCTACCGGCAGCATCAAACACTTCATCCTCCCTGGGTTAACCGTAAATCCAATCCCTTTCGAAAGTAAATCTTCCTCACTCATTTTCCGTATCTCCTGCAAGGTCCGACCTCGTAGATACTCGCTCAGCTTGCTAGCCGCCGCGGTCGTAATCGCACACCCTATCCCCTTCCATTTCACCTCCTCGATTCTCCCTTTCTTAATTTTCAAATAGAATTGGACCATATCTCCACAACTGGCATTACTATCTCGCGCACTCTCTACTCCCTCTCCCGTCAGCTCTCCCTGATTTCTTGGGTGTTCGTAATGATCTAACACGTCCTCTCGATATAAATCCATACCTATTTCCCAAAAACTGTTTTTACTTTTTGTAAAGCCTCTACCAACTTCTTGATGTCTTCCTTCGTCGTATACACATTAAAACTTGCCCGAACCGATGCGGTAATCCCCATCGATTTATGTAGTGGCATAGTACAGTGATGTCCGCTCCGTACCGCCACTCCCTCCGAATCCAAAATCGTCGCCACATCATGCGCATGTACCCCCTGGTATTCAAAACTCACACTGCCAGATCTGTAGTTAGCATCTTTCGGCCCCAAAATTACAAGGTTCCGTACCTTGTAAAATTCCTGCAGTGCATATTCAACAATTTGCTTATCGTGTCCTCTCACTTCTTCCATCCCCAATCGTTCTAGGTAATCAATCGCACTTGCTAGTCCCACCGCTCCGGCTACATTGGGTGTTCCCGCCTCAAATTTATCTGGTAAATCGGCCCAAGTTGAGTTCTCCCTAGTTACCTCATTAATCATCCCTCCGCCCGTCAAAAATGGTGACATTGGGTCTAATATTTCCCTTCGTCCTACCAAAACTCCTATTCCCATTGGTCCCAACATTTTGTGACCACTAAAAGCATAAAAATCACACCCAATTTGATTCACCTTTACTCCCATGTGTGGGACCGCTTGCGCTCCGTCAACTACTACCACCGCCCCTGCCTTATGTGCCATTTTGGTCATTTTTTTGACCGGATTAATGGTTCCCAAAGCGTTAGATACATGTCCAAATGCCACCAGTTTGGGTGCCAGAGTTAATTTTTGCTGGTATTCCGCGAGGTCAAGTAATCCTTCGCTCGTTACCCCCACCACTTCCACTTTTGCTCCAGTTCTTCTGGCCACTTCTTGCCAGGGCACCAAATTAGAGTGGTGTTCCATTACTGTCGTCACCATCGTGTCACCCTGTTTCAAATTATCGAGTCCCCACGTATACGCCACCAAATTGAGTGCTTCCGTAGTATTTCTAACAAAAATTACTTCCCCTTCTCTTACTCCCACAAACCTTGCCACTGTCTGCCTAGCTTTCGCTAATAATTGTGTTGCCTCATCTCCCAGCGTATGGGCTCCCCGGTGAACATTGGCGTTATGTTGTTCGTAATACTCCTTTTCTGCCAGCAACACTTCCCTGGGTTTCTGGCTGGTCGCCGCACTATCCAAATAAACCAGGGGCTTACCCTTAACTTCCCGCGTTAGTATTGGAAAATCTCTCCGTAGTACCTTTGGGTCAAACATAGGCAAATTATACTCCCAACCATCCCAAAACTATCTTGTCGATTGCTTCCGCCTCGCTTAATCCCCGGCTTCGCAAATACCCAATTTGTTCTGAATCCACTGGTCCTACACTGGCCGCGTGGCTAGCCTTGACATTATTTGCTTCGATCTCCAACTCTGGCTCTGCCATCACTTGGGACGTTGAAGAAAGCATTAACCCTCGCATCTCCAGAAAATTCTCTGTCTCTTGCGCCTTCTTTGCGATTTTAATTACCCCTCTGATTTTTACTCTCGCATTTCTTCCCACCACCGTTTTTACCGTCACCCTTCCTCTTGTCTCTCCCACTCGGTGGTCAGCCACCACCAAAAGCTCATACTCCCCCTCTCCTCTGGCATCAATAATCCCCTCCCACTCCTTCTCCTCCCCCCTTTTCTCAAACAGAATCACTACCTTCCACTTCCCTGGTTTACTATATTTTTTAACTATTTTTCGCATACAAAGTCCTCAAAAATGCAGGGTGCAGACGTGTTTCACAACTGAAAAAGTTTACGCAGCGCGACTGGCGCGAGTTCGAGGCGGCTCCGCACCAGCGGAGAACGCCGTCTTTTTCAAGTGAAATACGTCGAACCCCAGCAGGTATGTTCTTCATCCTACACTTCCAATCATTTCCAATTTAACTAATCTGTTTAGCTCCACCGCATACTCCAAAGGCAACTCCGCCACAATCGGCTCCAAAAATCCCCTAATTATCAAAGTCTGCGCTTCTTCCTCGGTCAACCCACGGCTCATTAAATATTTTATCTGTTCCTCCCCCACTCGAGAGACATAAGCCTCATGCTCAATTTGAGAGCTCCCTGTCAAAATCTGATTATTGGGATACGTATCACTCCGACTTAAGGGGTCCATAATCAAAGCGTCACACGTAACCTTACTCCGAGATCCTAGAGCGGCCGGACCCATCTTTACTTGTCCCCGATAACTAGCTCTTCCCCCCTTTTGACTAATCGATTTACTAATTATTCGCGAAGTTGTTCGGGGAGCCAGGTGTATCATCTTCGCTCCCGTGTCTTGGTCTTGACCATTGCCTGCGACCGCCATCGACAACATCTCTCCATGTGCTCCTTCTCCCTGCAAAATACAACTCGGATATTTCATTGTTACCCTCGATCCCAAATTACAGTCCACCCACTCCATCGTGGCGTCTTTTGCGACCGTTGCCCGCTTAGTCACCAAGTTGTAAACCGTCTTATACCAATTTTGCACCGTCGTATACCGAACTTTTGCTCGCTCCTTCACAATCACTTCCACTACCGCCGCATGTAAACTAGCACTGCTATACGCTGGTGCACTACATCCTTCCACATAATGGACCCTCGCCCCCTCCTCAACCACAATCAATGTTCTCTCAAACTGTCCGGCTTTCTCCGCATTAATCCGAAAATACGCTTGGAGCGGCAAATCGACTTGGATTCCTGCTGGTACATATACAAAACTCCCGCCGCTCCACACCGCTGTATTTAACGCCGCCAGCTTATTGTCTCCGTATGGCACAATTTTGCCAAAATATTTCTTGACTATTTCTGGGTATTGCGTAAGTCCTTCGTCCATCGACAAAAACACTACTCCTTGTTTCGCCAAACTTGCTTTAAGACTTCCATAAATTTTTTCGCTATCAAACTGAGCGGTTACTCCTGCTAAAAAGGCCTTTTCTGCTTCTGGTACTCCGATTGCCGTAAACACTCGGCGCACCGAATCTGGTACTTCCTTCCAACTTTTGTATGGCAAGTCCACTGGCCGCAAATAATAATAGATTTCCCCCCACTTAATTTGTGACAAATCCGCTCCCCAGGATGGTATCGGCATGGCCTCAAACTGTTCTAGTGCCACAAGCCTCATTTTAAGCATCCATGCCGGCTCTCCCTTTTTCCGTGAAATCTCTCTCACCAGGTTCTCACTTAATCCTCTTTGGCTCTTATAGCGATAGCTCCCCGTACCACTGTTCTCATTCAATATCTGTTTCATACTCTCTATTTCATCTCCACAATTTCATCCACTTCAATTTCTTCCAACATTTT
>Ga0075656_137_pt1 | contig 17420 bp, 17 predicted proteins | sample RifGroA1_FD_68401 | JGI IMG/M metagenome (GOLD analysis project Ga0075656, IMG submission 68401) | Microgenomates bacterium GW2011_GWA1_46_7 | reverse complement strand
CGTTATGGATGCTTCGCAAGAAGCCGAAGTGAAAGCCAAAGCCGTTTCCAAAAAAAAGAAAATGATTATCTGGGAAGAGCTCTACTCTGACCTAACTCCTCACGTCGCTCTGGCTCTTCGCGAAGCTCGCGTCAAGCCCGATCAGTTAACCACCATGTCCGACGGTGACTTAACCGCCATTGATGGCATTAACGACACCGCTCTCGAAGAAATTCGCAGCAAATATTCTCCCGACCTTACCGCTCCCGTTGCTGTCGCTACTACCGCTGCGCCGGCCGTAGCCGAAGGCGAAGGCACGGAGGAAAAGTCCGGGATTATTCCCCCCAACAAACGCCACACTTTCCGCCATGGCAAAGCCATTGTGGCCGCCAAAAGCAAAATTGACCGCACCAAGTTTTACCCGGTAGAAGAGGCCGTCAAACTTGTCAAATCGACCAACATTACCAACTTTGATGCCACCGTTACCGTTCACCTTAACCTAGTTGGCAAAGATGCTCCCACTCGGCTTGAGCTGACTTTCCCATATCTGGCTGGTGCCGCCAAAAAAGTTGCCATCGTCTCTGATGAAATTCTGGCTAATCTCGAAAAGGGGAAAATCGATTTTGATATCCTGGTCACCCATCCCTCTTTTATGCCCAAGTTGGCCAAATATGCCAAACTGTTGGGTCCCAAAGGGTTGATGCCTAGCCCCAAAGCCGGCACTGTCACCCCTGATCCAGAGAAAAAGGCCCAAGAATTTGCTGCAGGCAAAACCATGATCAAAGCCGAAGCCAAGTTCCCTCTGATGCATATTACTGTCGGGAAAATTAGCCAAAAAGAAGAAGAGCTGATTCAAAACATTCGCACTCTTCTCGAAGCCGTAAAACCTAGGAACATCGGTAAAGCCACTCTTGCCAGCACCATGTCTCCCGGTATCAAGTTGCAGCTCAACTAAAATTCTGGTAGAATCAATCTAATCCTTAAGACAGTAGGCGATCACTAAGCCCTACCGAAGGCAAGTATCTCACCCAGGTGGGAGCACTAGCTGTCAAAGAGGACAGCTATTTTTGTATTAGGAGCCCATTTATGCCAAATCAAAAAAATCTTACTCAAGTCAAAGCCTTGGAAACCAAGCTTGAGGGGATCCAAGCCCTTTTTCTCGCGGATTATGCGGGCTTAACTGTCAAAGAACAACGGCTCCTTCGTTCCCAAGTCAAAGCCGCCGGGGGAGAATTGGTCGTTGCCAAAAATACTCTCCTCAAAATTGCCCTGCAAAACCAAGGATATGATGCCGCAAGCCTCACTCCCGAACTCAAAGGCCAAAAAGTTACTTTGTTTGCACCTAGTGACGCCGTGGCTCCGCTTAAAGCTTTAGTCGAATTTAGCAAAGCCAACGAAAAAGAATTGCCAAAAATAAAGGCGGGTGTATTGGGCAAAGAAGTCCTAACTGTACAAAAAATTATGCAACTTGCCAATCTCCCCAGCAAAGCCGAATTGCTCTCCAAACTTCTGGGAACTCTCGCTAACCCCGCCCGCAATCTGGTCGGTGTCCTCGTTGCTCCCACCCGTAATCTGGTTTATGCCATTTCTGCCATTCAAACCAAAAAAGCTGTTCAATAATATATAAATTACCGGAATCTAGAATCTATTATCTAGAATCTAATATAAGGAGGACTTATGTCCGACACTAAACTTTCTCCCGCTCTCACTGAGATCGTCGAGAAAATCGAAAAATTATCCGTCCTAGAGGTTGCCGACCTAGTCAAAGCCCTCGAAGAGAAATTTGGCGTTAGCGCCGCCGCTCCCGTAGCCGTGGCCGCTGCTCCAGTCGAGGAAAAAGACGCTTTTGATGTTGTTATCAGTAGTGGCGGTACCAACAAAATTGCCGTCATCAAAGCCGTCCGTGAGCTCAATCAAACTCTGGGCCTCAAAGAAGCCAAGGATTTGGTCGAAGCCGCTCCCAAAACGATTCTCGAAGGTGCCAAAAAAGAAGACGCCGAAGCAGCCAAGAAAAAGCTCGAAGAAGCCGGTGCCACCGTCGAACTCAAGTAATTACTTGTTCTACAACTCAACTCAAAGCCCCCATACCTGGGGGCTTTTTGTTACCGCCAGATCTGTTACTTATCCACCTTTCCCCATTCTCTTATAACCCTATCCGTAGTGTCCTGATTTACTGTCATTTCATCCATGATATTTCATTATGTCGCACAATATCTCTAGATCAATCATATCGCTAATCATACATAGTATTACCCACCAACTATTAACTAATACATTTGGTAGATCAAATGAGATCCTATTGACACGCTCCCGCTCACTTGCTAATATCATCTCACATGAACGATAAAATCGATCTCAAAAATCTTCCCGACCTTTTGACCGTTCGCGAAGTTGCCGACCTCCTCCGTGTCTCCCCTCTTACCCTCAAACGCTGGGGAAAACGCGGCAAACTCCCCGCTATCCGCATCAACTCTCGCGGCGACCGCCGCTACAAAAAAGAACAGGTTCAGTGGTTATTGGGTATCAATCCAGATCAGGGGTAATCATTTTTTCTCAAACATTTTCATATCCGCTAGTTTAAACACGTAGGTACAAAAGTCCCCCACCATATTTTCATCTTTCTTCTTATCTCCCTGCCATTCCAGATAAAGTTTCATAAAATCCTCCCGGGACAAATATGCCCATCCCATCGTGACCTGTCCAGGTATCTTATTATCAGTCGGATCTGCTACCCAGCGCTCTTTAAAGCGTGCCTTTAGTTCTGTTATTCCCTGAACAACCGCTTGCTGAATCCTGGGAATGACTCCATCCCTGCCAACTCCCCCTTCCATCAATAATTTAGCTTCCTCAGAACTACTTGCCCTCATTAGAATCCCCAGCTCATCTCCCCCAAGTCGAGTCAAATCATCATATGGGCGGATTTTCCCCGCCATCTGAAAGGCATTATAAATCGCCGCATCCCCCATATAGTGACCCTGATCTTTTCCCCCTGCATCATTAATTAGCTTCAAATTATCCAGATCACCCATGGCAACCACCAATCCCGGGTATTCATCCAAATTCCCTTGTAACATCCGCTGGGCCATCCGCTGAAGTTTCAAATCTACTGCCCTCCGGCTTAACACCCCCAAATCCCCCACCAAATCAGCTAATTCCCTTTCTCGAATTTGCGCCCGTAGAGACAGAACAGATGATTTCTCTCGAGGAAACTTTTCTCGCATCTTCAACACGGTTGCACGGTCAACTCCCATCCTTCTACTATACAACCCGAGCGATCACTTCCGCTACCTCTTCGGCACTGTTTGTCATCATCAAGTTTTGTCGCAGTTCCCCTGCCCCGGGAAATCCATGGGCATACCAGGCCAAATGTTTTCGCACAGGCATAAAGTAATTTACTCCGAGATTCTGGAAGATCTCCTCAAATTTTCTCGCGTGTTCTACCGCCCAGGCCAACCTTTGCTCTTTCGTTGGATCCTTAATCCCTGCAAAAATACCTGGATTACCTTCTGCTCCTCTTCCAATCAAGACCCCATCCACCCCATACTCTAACGTCTTACGTCTAACATCTTTTATCTTCTTTACATCTCCGTTCCCCAAGATGTAACCCCCATGATGGTGGACTATCTCCCCTGCCCGTGCAATTGTCTCCCAATCCGCTTCTCCGGTATAAAGCTGCCGAAGAGTCCTGCCGTGCAAACTCACTACCGCTGGCGCTACCTCCATTAGCGTTTCCATCCACTCCTCCATCTCGGTTTTGTCGGTTACTCCAATCCTGGTCTTGACCGAAACTGGTAAGCTGGTGTTTGCCTTAGTCACTCGTATAATCTCCTGCGCCAACTTAGGTGTCCGGATCAGCCCCGCCCCTGCCCCCTGTTCACTCACCTTCTTGGCTGGACAACCCATGTTGATATCAATCCCGTCAAATCCCATGTCCTCAATTAACTCTGCAGCCTCCGCAAATAGTTCTGGTGTCCGGCCAAACACTTGTGCCACCACCGGTCTTTCACCTGGATCAAAGCGAAAAGTTTGTAACAGCCGTTCCCTTCGCTCTCCTTGGGTGAAATGCAAAGCATCTACACTTACAAACTCGGTAAAAATTACGTCTGGCTTCCCATACTTCGCCACCATATAGCGAAACGCGGCATCCGTCACTCCATCCATAGGTGACAGTCCCACCACCGGCAAACCTCGCCCAAACAAATCCTGCCAAAACATATCAATCTATCAACTCCGCCGATACCGCCACGGTTCGTGGACCAATCGCCATAACCACTTGAGTCCCATTCGATCAATCCATCTTGGGCATCGTGCCACGACTCCCGCCCACTCGTCTAGGACTCCCCCCACTCCCATCGCTACCCTGGCCCGCAGGTATGGCCGATTTTCCTCGATCCATAAATCCTGGTAGGGAGAACCGTATGCCACCAACAAATAGCCCGGCTCATACGCGTTAATCCGCGCGATGGTCATACTGGCTTCCTCATTTTTTTCTACCCTCACACTCCTGGCCCCCTCGTACCACTCAACCAGTAGCTGAGGATAGATTTTCCTCATTTCAATAGCTGCCCGCTCTGCTACGCCACTCCGTGCTCCCAGCAAAAAGACTTTTTCACTTTTTTGCTCCGCATGCCGCAAAATTTCTTCAACCAACTCGACTCCACTCACTCTCTCCACCTTGCCCCGCCCCAACCACATGCTGGCCCAATACACCCCCCACCCGTCGACTACTGTCAGACACTGTGTTAGCATGGATCTAAACCCTTCATCAGTTCTTGCCTCCATCACATACTCTGGGTTGACCGTCGCCACGTGGAGCATTTCCTTCCTCTGGAGCCAAATTTTCCTTAGCACTTCACTTTTCTGAGTGCCAGATAGAGGTACTCCCAGGATTTCTATTGACTTATCCATCTTTTTTGTTGGTTTAATTTGGGTCTTCAGACCAACTTTGGCACTATTTTTTCTGTTTTTGCGACTCATGTCTCATTCCTATCTTGCTTCATCATACCGCTAGGCATCAATTTTAGCAAAAACAACTCAATTTGACAGGAAAAATACTATCTTATATTTTTGGAGCTATAATTTTAACCCCCTTTTACCATCCCATCTTATTTATTATTACTACAAGTCTATATCTAATTGAATATGGATGGCCATATTTAGCTCATTGATCAAATATTTTATTCAAAAAATAACCTAAAAAGTAGAAAATAACCGAAATATCACGAAATTTCTCTAACGCTAATTATACCCCTCCCCTGCCTCTATAATAATTAGTGGATATTTACAATTTACTCTATATCTTACGTAGAATATTTATAACCTATATAACAAAACTTTTAAGGTCGCCTTCGCCGCCTTTTCCCACGTTAACTGTTTAATCCGCGCTCGTCCCGCACCAATTAATTTAGTTCGTAATTGTTGTTGGTTGGCAATCTTTTTCATTGTTTCCGCCAATTTGGGCACAAACACATCGTCTAACGGGACGACTATTCCTGCGTTCCCCACCACTTCGGGTAGCGCCCCTCCATTACTCACCACTACCGGGACCCCTGCTTTCATCGCTTCCAAAGGTGGTAGTCCAAAACCTTCCGTCCAGGACGGCTGCACATACATCCCTGCTCCCAGATAGAGCGCCTCAAGTTCACTCTCACCCACTCGTCCGGTTACGATAATCCGTTCAATTGCCGGGCTCTCCCCAATTTCTCTCCACAGATCATCGTTCATCCATCCCATTCCACCAGATATAACTAGCTTGTAACCAGCGGGTAACTCAGCCTTTTCAAACGCTCTTACCAAACTCACCAAATTTTTGCGCGGCGACGCCGTCCCGACAAATAACACATACTTTCCCCTCTGCAAGACGTATTTCTCCCACGTTTTTTTGCTAAGATCTTCATTCTGGATTATCGATTTGTTCTCAACCCCTTCGTATATCACACTGATCTTTTTTGTATCAATCCCGGTCTCATTAATTAAATCTTGTTTGGTATGCTCCGAGACCGCAATCAACCTGTCAGCCTTGTGGGCGGCGTAATAAGTCGACAACGGCAAGTACCACCGCTGCAGCCGATTACGGTATTCCGGGAGCCACATGTATTCCAAACCATGGATCGTCACCACCGTTGTCAATTTCTCTCCCACTCCCCGACGGAAAATCGGTAAAGTATGAGCCGGCACCCACAAAACTTCAATTCCCCGCATTTCGCTTTGCACCGCATACTTTTGCCACGTGGCCTTCGCTAGTCCCCATTGTGTCCACAGGTACCGATACTTGATTGGACAAACCAATATATTATTTCTTTTGCCAAGCGATGATAAATTTGCCTTTGGCCGGATAAATAGAACAAAAAAGTGCTTTTTTGCCTCTGGCAGTTGCAGCATCTCATTGATAACGTGGTATGAATAATTTTCCGTGCCCGTCCGCTCTTCGGCAAACGCTCTCGAGCAATCAATTCCGATGACCATATCACAATGATATCAGATCGTAACAATAACATGCATTTTGACCGTACTTATTCGGTGCAGACATGTTTCACAACCGAAAAAGATTACGCAGACGGGTAGTCGAGTACCAGGTGAATTCGCCACCAGGCGAATATCACCGATTTTTCGTGGGAAATATGTCGAACCGAAGAAATGTTATCTCAACGCCCGCCTGTACGTATCAATATTCTCGATCGCTTTCCCCGTCCCCTTGACCACGCACAACAAAGGTTCCTCTGCCAGATATGCGGGTACCCCCACTTCTCTGGTCAACAACGTATCCAAATTTCGCAAAGTTGCCGTCCCCCCACTCATCACAATTCCTCGATCAATAATGTCTGACGACAATTCCGGCGGTGTCTCTTCCAGCACTGCCTTTACCACTCCCACTATCTGGGCGAGAGGTTTTGTCAAAGCTTGGTACACATCACTTGAAGTCAGCGTAATTGTTCTAGGTAGTCCAGTCACGGTATCTCTTCCCTTTACCTGGATACTTTCTTCCCGCGGCAACTTGATTGCCGAACCAATCTTTATCTTCACCATTTCTGCAGTCTGATCTCCGATCACCAGCGCGTGATTACGCCTGGCAAAATCCATAATTGCTTCATCCAATTTGTTTCCCCCCACTCGCACACTTTTGTGGGCCACGACGCCTCCCAAAGATATGACAGCCGTCTCGGCACTTCCTCCGCCTACATCCAAAATCATATTCCCCGAGGCTTCCGCAATCGGGACTCCCGCCCCAATCGCCGCCGCCAGAGGTTCATCAATCAGATAGGTTGCCTTGGCTCCAGCTGCCATCGTCGCATCCACTGCCGCTCTGCGCTCTACTTGAGTACATCCAGCCGGAACGCAAATCATTACCTCTGGTTTTAACCACAGATTCTTTCCTACGGCCTTTTGAATAAAAAACCGTATCAGTGCCTCGGTAATCGCGTAATCAGCGATCACTCCGTCCTTCATTGGCCGGCTCGCAATGATATTCCCGGGGGTTCGCCCCAACATTGTCTTGGCTTCATGCCCTACTGCCACTACTCGCATATCCTCGACAGATACCGCTACCACCGTTGGCTCGTTCAGGACAATTCCTCTGCCTGCTACCCAGACCAAAGAATTCGCCGTCCCCAAATCAATCCCTATTCTTTTTCCCCAACTCATATGCCAACATTCTAGCATATTTACTTTTTCACGCATTTTTACCTTTACCGCATTATCTACTTTATTACCGCACCTTCTGACCTAGATTTTGCGGTATATAACCCGCTTGACATTCAGATTCACTCGTCATACACTGAAAATATTCCCAACAAACTTAGACAAACCAGAAGAAGGGCAAGTTGTGGACAACTTATATACCGTTAGCGAGGTCGCTGACAAACTAAAAATCTCCGATAAAACTCTTAGGCGCTGGGAAGACGCTGGACGTTTTCATCCCAGCCGCACTTTGGGGAACCAAAGGCGTTATAGTCTTAGCGATATTCAAATCCTCGATGCTATCAAACACAACGTCATTTCCGATCAAGCTAGTCTTTTATCCCTAGATCAAGCCGCTAGTTTGATGGGAGTATCTCCCGCTACCATTGAACGTTGGGAACGGGAAGGCAAAATTCACCCCTTTGTCACCATGGGTGCCACCTACTATCCCAAACACCGTCTTGTCGACAAAATGACCGAACTCAAAGCAGATCCCGAAATTCTCAATCCTCCCCCTACCTTTTTTCCTTCTCCTCCACCTGTTATAGAACGTCCCGCTACTCCCATGAAGACCTCCCCCACCCCTCTTACTCACCCCCACCCATCCTTCACTCTACCTTCCTCGCTCCTCACCCAAGCTTTACTTACCTTGATCCTTCTCTTGCTTTATCATCTCTTTTTTAACCAACCGCCCTCTCTCCCAGATAGTCCCGCTGTTCCCGGAGAGATCCAGGGTACCTCAACTCTTGCCCCTGACCCAAGGATCGATGATTTAATCACCAAATTCTCGGACCACTTGTCCGCCGAAATGCTCAAAGACGCCAAAACTGTCCCCACCACTACCATCAATCTCGCCCAAACCGCGCTGATTACTGGTCAAACCACCCTTCCTCAAGGCAAAGCTCAAATCTCGGTCTCACATCCTAGTCTAACCTCGACTACCCCTGTGACCGCGACTTTTACTTCCGACTATGCTCCTGCCAAAAAATTTTGGATTACTGTAACCCAAGGATCCTTTACTCTCCACACCGACTTCCCGGTCACTGCCGATTCTGACTTTAACTACTCTTTCCTGAGTAAGGAATCAACTCCCAGTGCTTCTACCCTTTAAAACCCAGCCGCACTCAAGACTTCATTTAATTTGCGTGCATTCTTTGCCACAATTTCCACTGTACCAGGCTCCTGTCCCGGAGAACTCTCACAGCACAATAGAGTATTAACGACGGGGACCGCGTTTCTAATTGCCATCAGTTCCTCGTAACTGAAACTGAATACTGATCCAGCCTGCCTATAAGATTCAACGTTTCCTACTGTTATTGGCATATTTTTTCCTGTTTGTTCTTGTAACCTATAATCAGTACGCATTATTTACGCACAAACAGCGAGTCTACTCTTACTCAACTTTGTTGTCAACCATGTATAATAGGTGCCATGCGTCCCGCTCAAACCCGTTTCCGTCTTCTCATCTTCCTCTCTACCCTTCTCTTTATCGGTCTTGGCACCTATCTGGTCATTCGCTATGCCAAAGGCGACCGCCTGGACCGACAACACCCTCAACCTTGACCCTGGCGAATATCAACTCGAAATCAAAAAAGACGGTTATCACACCTGGAACAAACGACTTACCATCACCAAAGAGCTCGTGACCCAAACCAACGCCCGCCTTTTCCCGGTCAGCCCCACCCTTGAACCCTTGACCTATACTGGTGCCATCAATGCCATTCCCTCTCCTGACGGAACCAGCTTGGCTTATGTGGTCGCTTCCGCCTCTGCTGCCACCAAAAATGGTCTCTACATTCAAGATCTGGATTCCTCTCCCATCTCTCTCAACAAAAGTGCGCGCCAGATCAGCCGCGAAGGCGGTGGCTACTCCTACGCCAATTCTCATTACACCTGGAGTCCCAATGGCTCCGAAATTCTAGTTGCTTTCGAAAATGGAGATCACCTCCTCCTGGATTCAACTCGTTTCAACGATCCAACCGAGCTCAAAGATGTGACCGTTCGACTCCCTCAAATCCTCTCCGAATGGGAACTCGAATTGGCTCGCACTGATCTGACTCGTCTTACCAAACTCCCCGATTTTTTCCAGGGCTTGGCTACTGAATCCAGTATCCTCACCAACCTCTATTTCTCTCCAGACGGAGAAAAACTTTTATACCAAGCTTTGAGTAATCTGGAAATCCCCGTCGGCTTAATCCCCTCTCTTCCCTCCTCTTCTAGCCAGCCAGAAACCCGTCAATTGTCGCCCGGCAACTGGTATGTCTATGATCTCAAAGAAGACAAAAATTTCCTTATCGCCGAAGGTTTAGCTCCTTCTCCTTCCCCCTCTCCCTCCCAAACCCCCAAAACCAAATCCAATCTGGCTCAACTCTCACCTGTCCTTCAAAAAACCACTCTTCTTTCCAACCTCGAACCTCTTCCTGCCGAACTAATCTCCTCTCCCTCCGCCTTCCATACCCTTCAACAAGACGGGAACCTCACTAATACCCTCGCTCGCTTTAATGCCCAATACTCCTCTATGACAGTCGGTAGCCTCCAGTGGTATCCCGACTCCATCCACTTAATCATTACCACCGAACAAAATATTGTTCTCATCGAATATGACAACACCAACACAACCACTGTCTATGCCGGACCTTTTGACCACACTTTTGTCACTCCTTGGCCAGATTACTCAAAGATAGTTACCCGCATTCAATTTTCTCCCGACACCCCTCCCAACCTCTATACAATCAAGCTTAGATAATTGTATAGTTATATCATGTTCAATCTGCTCACTCACAACTACTTAACTCGTGGCTTCTGGGGAGACGAAGCCTGGACCATTGGTATTTCCCGCCTCCCCATCACAGAAATCATTACCATTACCGGCCAAGATTTCCATCCCCCCTTCTATTATTTTCTCGTTCATGCGTTGGGCTCGCTTACCGGCTTTTCCGAAATCCCCATTCGTCTCCTTTCCACCCTCTTTTTCCTCCTAATTCCCTTTCTCGTATACAAACTAACTGGATTATTTTGGACCACTAAAAATACTCTCACTAAAATCTATCGTCTATCATCTAGTATCTTGATCCTTTTCTCCCCTATTCTCTTTACCTATGCTTTCGAAGCTCGCTCCTACGGTCTGTTGGCTTGCGAAACCATCCTCTCTGCCTACATTTTTTGGCGAGCGCTCAATGAAAACAAAGGACATTACCTCTGGAGAATCCTCTATACCATTATTGGCGGAATTATGGTCTATACCCATTACTATTCTTGGTTTATTCTCGCCTCCTTTTTCCTCATCAAAATAAGCTTTTTGGGAGTTTCATAGGAAACGCGGTTTAATTTTTAAATCGCAGGCAAATCTCCTGTAGACTTAGTTTACAGGATGAGCTTACCCACCTGGTACATCCGGGGAAAACTTCTTACTGAGCACCTCTCATAACGGGGTCATCTTTTTGCCCTAAAAGTATCGATTATTCTTGATATTCCTTCTTACTTGGCTTCTGATTCCCACTCTCCTTCCCACCATCATTTCGCTCCTCTTTACCCCCGTCTTCTATTATCGCTACCTCATTTTTTCCGCCATCCCCATCTTGATTCTGACTGTTCAGGCTCTCAAGCGTCTGCCTCAAATCATCTTTCTCTTGATCGTCATTGTTCTCCTTGGTGCTCAAGTCTACGTTGATTATCGAATTTTCTCTCAATACCCTCGTTCTATGCGTGAAGAAGTTGCCGAACTCTACCAAACCAAGGTAAAAAATGATCAGAACGTCTATACCGTCCTACCTTCCTTTGCCGAAGTAGCCTACTACCTCCCCCACACATCTCCCATCAAAGTCCTGCCGCTCGGTCTCATTCAATTCTCCGGCAAATCACTCCTCGATGCCTACGTCCGCCTCGGTAAAGCCGAGATTGTCGATGGGGTTACTCCTTACTATCTCCTCGAACCAGGCCCCAAAACAAGCCTTATCGACACAACTAAGGTAAAATAATCTCAACGTCCCTGTAGTTCAACGGATAGAACTGCGGTTTCCTAAACCGCCAATCCAGGTCCAATTCCCGGCAGGGACACATACACCCCTTACTTCCCCCGCTCAAACTCCGAATAAATCAGACACGCCTCGGCCGTATCATACTCAAACAATTCTTCTGATTTAAAGATTAGTCTAATCTCTTTCCCGGCATTCTCAGTACTATCCGAGGCATGAATCAAATTTTGGCTCCCGCTCAAAGCGTAATCACCGCGGATACTCCCGGCTTCCGCTTCGTACCCTTTAGTCACTCCGACAATTTTTCGGACTACGCTGACTGCTTCTTGTCCTTCCCACACCATCGCCACGATCGGTGTCCAGGTCATAAATCCTTTTAGGTCTTTGAAAAAAGGTTTGTCTTTGTGGTGAGCATACCAGGTATCCAATAGTTCATCTGTCAGTCTCATCATCTTCAGTCCCACCAACTTGAGTCCTTTACGCTCGAACCGGCGCATGATTTCTCCAATTAGTCCTCGCTGTAATCCATCTGGTTTAATCAAAATTACTGTGCGTTGCATAGACATATTTTTCTCCTTTCCCCCATTCTATCACATAGGATATAATCCCCTTGTCGGGGTGTGGTCCAGCGGTAGGATGCGCGCTTCGGGTGCGTGCGGCCTCGGTTCGATTCCGAGCACCCCGACTTACTTAGCTCTTGGTCCCACAATTACTGTCCTAATCTCCTCTTCTTTTACTAGCTCCGTCAATACCTGTTTAACCTCATCTAGCGTCACTCCTCTAACAATCCGTTCCACCTCTTCTGGTTGCCTAATCTCATCAGTTATCAAAGCTCGCATCCCAAAGAATTGGGCCACCCCCATCGAATCCTCCAAAGTCAGGGGCAAATGACCCAGCACGTATTCTTTGGCTTTCCTTAGTTCTGTTTGGGTAATTGTCGACCCCAGCTTGAGCAATTCCTCCTTAGATACTCTTAAAGCCTCTTCAAGCTTCCCGAGTGCCACTCCCGCCCGAACCGCCAAATACCCCACATCATAGGCAGTATCCATCTCGGCCCGTACGTAGTAAGCCAGTCCCCTCTTCTCTCTAATCTCGTTAAATAATCGGCTGCTCATCCCTCCCCCCAAAACAATTTGCCCTAACTGGAGTGCATATCGCCTAGGATCAATCAATGAGACTCCTGGTACCCCCATCAAAAAATGGGCTTGTTCAGTTTTTCTTCGCACATGCTTTGTCTGAGGTTTCCCATACTTCCCTGATTGGTTATATGTCAACATCCCTCCCTTCCCCATTCCCGACAATTTATTTTCCAACTCAACTAACATCTCTCGTCTATCACTTGGGATCTTCCCGGCTATAACTACCAACACATTCCCTCCCCGATACCACTCGTGCATGTAAGTTCTCAAAGCTTGGCTCGTGGTCGCTCTAACCGTCTCTTTGTCTCCAATAATTAGTCTCCCCATACTGCTTCCGTCATAGATCAGGTTTTCAAACTCCTCAACCGCCCGCTCTCTTGGTTCATCCTCATACATGGCAATTTCCTGCACAATCACTTCTCGTTCCCGGGTCAAATCTTCTTGGGGAAGGCTCGGTACCGTCACCATTTCCGCCAAAATCTTCGTGGTCAAAGGCAAGTGTTTGGCTGCACTGGTAATGTAGTAACCCGTATATTCCTTGCCAGTAAAGGCATTATTCTCGGCTCCAATCGAATCAATCGCGGTCGAAATCGCCATGGGCGTTGGGAAACTCTTGGTTCCCTTAAATAGCATGTGTTCCAACACATGGGAGATCCCCGCCTGCTTTCCGGTCTCATTCCTAGAGCCGGTTTTAACCAAAATCATCATTGTCACCGACTCGACTCCCGCCATTGGGATCGCCAACACTCTCACCCCATTTGCCAACTTGGTGTAGTTAACGTCAAACTTCATGATTATTTCCTTTCTTAGTGGACCGTGGCGGACTCGAACCGCCCTTTCCGCAATGCGAATGCGGTGCTCTACCAGATAAGCTAACGGCCCAACTTTTCTATTTTACTACAACCCAGGCTAAACCGATCGCTACCATCCCTCCACCAACTATCGCTCCCATCATTGCCTGTGCCCACGTATGATGTTTTTGCTCTACTCGTGCCCAAGCTACCAGACATAATATCGCGTATAACCAAATATATTTCCACTCGAAAAACATATTAATCGCCGTGATTAAAACCGCATTAACCCCCGTATGTAAACTAATCTTCCACTTGAGTGTAATCAGGAAAAAGACGATTGCCACTCCATAAAATACCGCTAATACCTGAACCAACTCGTTTTTGCCTAGTTCATGGGCCATCCATATTCCCCCCAAATGACAAATCAAAGTAAACAAATATAGGGGAATTCGTTGTTTCCGATTTCGAATATCCCAGTTTGAAATCTGCCGATTATAGAGCATGATTAAGAAAAAGATTAAAGGCACGATCGCATCAACAAACAACAATAATCCCAAAAACCGCCATCTAAGTCCCTCTTGGATCGCCACCGCGACCGCCAACACAATCGCCAATGGGATCTCCCACACCGGATCAAACACTCTCGACACCACTTGCGCCAAAATCTTCCTCACTCTTTAAATATACACTACTCCCGCAGCTTTCCCCTCTTATCTCTTTCTCCAGTCATAGCACCTCTTACTGTACCCATACCTGCTGTAGTATCATACATTACATAATCTCCCATATCCATATGTTCATTTGCCAATAATTTGTCATATTCATCTATGATCGCATGAGCCTGATGCGCCCAATCCTCTCTACTCCCGTGGAAAGTTTCAACGTTAAGTTTTCTTCTCGTTAGTTCACTTTCAATCAAAGGATTTATCGGATATCCATTTAACAAATTCTTGAACGCTGCGACTATCAACGCTTCGATTGGAGCTTCTTCGGATAAAACTATTTCTGGTGGGATTACTTTTCCAAGTTCTCCTGGTTTCAGGGCTTTTGTAGTATCAGCACTCACTGTCCTAGAACCTTTTGGCCTCCCTCTCTTCCCCCTGCCCTCTACAAATTGTTCTTTTTTAGCATCCCATCGTAATCCCATTCACATAGGATCAACCATAAACGGGATTGCCTTCCCCGTAAAAGTAAACCATAAATATTTCTTCCCCTCCCAATCCAGTGTTTGATGAGGATGCCGACCGCCTTCCAAGACTGTCCTAATCGCACCTCTCCCCTGTTCACAAATCGCGTGGGGACAAAATGTCGTCGGTAATACTGTTTCTTCCCACTCCCTTAACACTCTCTCACCCCCAATTTCTCTAAATCCACACTCACCACTTCGCCCACCCTGTTGACACCACGCACACTTTTCTTTTAATAACATCGGTCGGATTATACCAAACTACATTTCCGTTGGGGCCTGGATCCCCAATAACCCCAATCCACTCTCAAGAATATTTGCCACCACCTCTGTCAACGCCAATCTTTCTACGTTATCCCCTATCTTGTGCGCATTGTAGAAACTATTAAATCTGGTCGCCAATTCGTAGATATACGTCGCCACTAGTTGCGGTGCAAACTTTTCCCCCGCTTCCACCACCACCTCCGGATACCGGTAAATCCAGCGCAGAATACTCATCTCTTCATTACTAGGGTTGATCCCATGCAATTGCGAGGGTTGATCCCTTGTAATCTCACTCTTTGCCAAAACACTTTTTGCCCTGGCAAAAGTGTACTGGAGATATGGTCCGGTATCCCCCTCCAGATTGGTCATCTTCTCTGGTTCATAGACGATATCCCCGCCGATTGCCTGCCTTAGCACCGTATATTTTAACGCCCCCACCGCTACCATATCCGCTACCCGCTCTCGCTCCTTGATTTCCCTCTCCCCCATCTTAAGTTGTACCACCGCTTTCAAATCATTGAGTAACCCCTCCCCTGTTATTACCTTGCCAGTCCGACTACTCATCTTCCCACTTACTAGCTTCATCATCCCATGGGGAATATGCGTCGTTTTTGCTGCCAGTTCGGGGTACAACTGTTCCATCACCCGCAAAACTACCTTAAAATACTCGGTAATCTCGTTGGCTGTGACAATATACGATCGGTCGTAGGAGTATCTCCCATACTTAGTCTTCGCCAATCCCAAATCCTTGGCTTCATAAGTCGGCAGCCCCAATTTATTGCGGAATACTCGGGTATGTAAATGATCCTTCTCTCCTTTATATACTACCGCTCCCTCTTCGCCTACTTCCAAAACACCCTTGGCTAACCCTTCCTTAACAACCTCTAGTCCCACCGGTCCCGCTTCGCTCTCAAAAAAATATTCATCAAACTTGGTTCCCAGCCGAGCATAAATCGTCTCAAAATATGCCAGTGACCACTCTCTCCCCACATCATACAGCTTGTTAGTCTCTGCATTACTTCTCTGATAAATTTGCAGGTTCAATTCGTGGATTTCTTTTTTCACTTCTTCATCTTCCTCATATCTTGTCGCCCCCAGTGCATATGCCTGTCCCATCAACTTCTGTCGCTCTTTGAGTTCCCATTTCTCTAACTCCCCTAGTTCCAACTTCCTCATTCCTAATTCCTGACGTATTCCCCAAATCGCCTTGGCCACATGTAATCCCACATCTCCCTGGTAATTGGCTCGTTTCACTTCTGCTCCTTGCGCGATCAATATCCTGGCCAGACTCTCGCCGATCGTGTTACTCATTAGGTGGCCTATGTGCATCTCCTTAAACGGGTTGGGATCGGTATACTCAACCATGATCCTTTGTCCTGCCAGTTGTTTATTTTTCCCATAACCTTTCTTCCTGGCGGCTCCAGCTTCCTCAATCAGATACTCTTTCTTTAGGTAAAAATTGATAAAACCCGCTCCCGCCACTTCTATTTTCTCTATCAATCTATTCATTTCTATATCATTTGCTAACAATTCCCATATCTTTTCCGCCACTTCCCGCGGCTTAATTCCAACTTCTTTGGCCAAAACTAGCACCACATTGGTGGAATAATCCCCGTGTTGTTCATCTTTTGGATGTTCCACCTTAAAGTTAACAACCGGCATTTTCAGTTTCTTTAATTGGGCTTGAATCCCCTCCCTAATCATTTGCATGTCTTTATTCTACCCTATTCCCCCATTCTACTCATACCTTAAAGCATCCAGGGCCGAAATCTTGGTTGCGCGTCTGGCTGGGTAAATCCCCGTTACCACCCCCACCGCAAAAGATAATATCAAGACGAACACGACGAATAACGGGGGAATATAACTAATATCTATCCACCCCACTCCCTTTACAATCGCAAAGGTTGAAAGTACTATCCCCAACAACTTCCCTGCCAAAAATCCTGTCAGTACCCCAAATACTCCTCCCAAGAGTCCCATCGCCATCGCTTCTGCCAAAAACAACTCTTTAACCTCCGAGCTCTGCATTCCCATCGCTTTCATAATCCCCACCTCCCGTGTCCGCTCCATCAGTGACACCGTTAACGTATTAAACATCCCCAGCGATGCCACCGCCAAAGCCACCAAGCCAAAAGTCGCTAACACCGCTCTGGCAGTTCCAAATAACCGATCAATCTGTGCCACCGTGTCAGCCACCGAGGCCGTTTTGTACCCCAAGTTATCAATTTGCTGACGAATCTTTTCCAGATCACTCTTATCCTTAGCCACCAACTTAACTTGGGAATAATTAGTTGTCCCCAAACCCACAATATCCCCTAATGGTACGTACACCAAGGGTGTACTCCCCTCTTCAATTACCGCCGAAACTGTATACACTGTCGGTTTTGATTCCGCCGTCCGATCCAAA
>Ga0075656_104_pt1 | contig 17513 bp, 20 predicted proteins | sample RifGroA1_FD_68401 | JGI IMG/M metagenome (GOLD analysis project Ga0075656, IMG submission 68401) | Microgenomates bacterium GW2011_GWA1_46_7 | reverse complement strand
TTTTTATAAAAAATAGAAAGAAGTGAACTTGGCATCGGACAGTGTTCTCTACGGAAATTATCACGTATGATAACCTATGACAAGGGGGCAAATAAAATATTTTTAATTATTTCCTCGTAAATTTTCAGATAACCATTGGCCATCTTCCTTGAGTTAAAGTTCTCTAAAGCGTAATCCCGGCAGTAAGTCCGGTTAATCTTTTTGATATTTAAGATGGCGTTTATCATGCCTTCGGTGTTCTCAACGACATAACCGGTTTTGCCATCCTCTATAACTTCCGGAATTGAGCCCTGGTTAAAGGCGATGACCGGGGTCCCGCAGGCCATCGATTCGATCATGGTCAGACCGAACGGTTCCGGCCAGGTGATTGGATGCAAAAGGCAGAGAGCCTCACTCATTAAACCGTTTCGCTCCTTTTCCTCAACTTCCCCGACCCATTTCACCTGACCGCCGAGTTGAGGGCCGATTTCCTGCTGATAGTAGTTTAGATCCAAGGCATCAAGTTTGGCGGCGATAAAAAGAGGCATATCCAGGTACTGAGCCACCTCAATTGCCAGGTGGGCTCCTTTCTCATACGACATTCTTCCCACGTAGAGAAGATAATTTCCGGGGTTTTTCTTAAAGGGAAAGTTTTTAAAAGAAAGCCCGTTATAAACCGTTCCGGCCCAGTTTAGGTTGGGCGCCGTTGACGCCTGTTTTTTTGAAATGGAAACAAAAGACACCCTTTTGTCAAGTTTTTGGTAAAACTGTTTGTTGACCGGGTCAAACGAGCCGTGCAAGGTCATGACGGTGGGACAACTGGCGATATTGGCTGTCGGGAGGCTCAGGTAACCGTTGTGGTCATGGATAATATCAAAATCTTTCTGGTGTTCATAGGCGGTCCCGATATTTAACATCGTCCAGTAATTTGGTCCATAAATGTCTTTTAGACGGGCGTCGCGAATGGCCCGGGGATAAACCGAAACCAGTTTTGCTTTGGTGACGGAATCACCGGAGGCAAAAAGGGTCACGTCATGCCCAAGTCGGACCAGTTCTTCGGTCAAGGCGGAAACTACCCGTTCCGTCCCGCCGTATTTTTTTGGTGGTACCGATTCAATAACCGGGGCGACCTGTGCAATTCTCATGGCTTATTTATAGTTTAGCTTTGTAAGAAATTTGTAACTTTTGTGCAAAAAAACACCCAGTTTGGTATACTAGGGCCTATAGTGATAAAAGAATCTTATACCGACTTTATGCTTATCAGACTTGCCAGGGAATTGGCGACAATTCCCGGCGCCTTGATGAATTACAAAAAATTTAGGGCAGAAAGAAGTGCCGTCGTTCCTCAGACACATGATGAGCAAGTTTATGAATGTCCAGAGCTTGCCGTAAGAAACAAAATACACGAAAAAGCCGGCGGGACAAGTAGAATTGCCGCGTCGCAGGGCATGCACTCTTATGGTGAAACTGAGGAAGGGTTTGCCTACGTTTTTTCAACCGCAAAATATTGTCCTCAAAATAATTGCGGCGTATCATTTGATGAGGATGTTGCAAATTACGTTAATCGGGCTTTAAGAGTAATCCACGGATCGCCGGAAACGGATTATACTCCCGAGATCATAAAATATGCTCAAGAAGTGGTCTACCACCGCATGTTGATCTCTCTTTTAAGCCAGGAAAGTTTTAGACCCGTAATTGAGGCTTTTCAAAAAAGAGAAGACTATAGCCAGCTTGTTGATATCTTTCAGGAACATCATTTGTGTGCCAACATCTTTTCTGACGAGAGTCTTTCCATTGTAATTCTTGCCGGAGGGATTTCGGGGACTTTGGACAGCGCAACCGGATTTAAGGACTCTCCATCCCAAAGTTTCATGCAGAAGACTTACCCGTTTTATGAAGATGATCTTCTGGGATTTATTAAAAGTCAAAAAGATTTGCCCCAATTTCTATACGATCAAACATTATCTCGCGAGGACAGGCTAAGATGGTTACACGCTTTTGCCGAAGATGATGGTCGTACCAGAGTTCATGAAGAAATTTCGGGAGTAAAACTTGGAGAAAAAAGTGCATTTTTGGACAAAGCTGAAAGGGCCCTGCAAAGATTAAAAGATGAGGGGAGACACGCGCAAGATGAAAAACCATTTGTAAGAATGATTTCAAAAGACGAGGAAGTTACCGGGATTGTGGCCGGAAATAGGCTGGGGTCACTGGCTATTGCCATCTTAAGGTTGGCCTGGGCGCCAGATGGAACTCCAACTTGCTTTCGGTATATAAAAAAAGATAACTTGCGACCGGATCCCACCGCAAACACCTGGTGGACCCCAGATCTTGCAGACCTTGTGGCCGTTTTTGCAAGAATATATAAAAACACCTCAGGCAAAAGCTCTGTCGAGCATTACCAGAACGAAGCCCGGGCGTTAGCCTTGGCAAGCGGAATATTTTCGAGTCCGAAGGGATTGATATCCTTAGGCTCAGTGTCGGGTAAAATAGCTGGGTCGGGAGATGTTTCGGCGGGGGCGGAGGAATTAGAAAGAGAGGGATTTAGTCCAACTTGAGCTTCTATTTGGGGAGGAACTAGAGCAAGAGGAAATTCTTTCAGAATTTCTTCAGGAATGGTCAAAAGTGCTCCCCGAGAATATATTTCTTGTTTGGCTTTGGCATCAAGAATAGCTTTACCGGTTAACTCTCCTACCCAAAGTTCTGTTCCGTCTTCAAACTGGAGATATTCTCTTTCAGTTTTACCATCACCCTTTAGGGTATAGGGTAAGATAATTTGGATTTCTCGACCTAAATTATCACTATGAACTGGACGTATTTTGATGAGGTGACCTTGGACAATCATAGTAATAGGATTATTTTGTTCAATTTGGCGATGAATCTGAGCAATTTGTGAATCCGAGAGGATGTGCTGATTAAGATTGCCGTAGGTAGCTTCGAAAATGTTGGCTTTGGAAATGGAGGTTAAAATTAAATAATTGGAGTGAAATAAACTGGCGGTGATTACAGAGGGATTATCGGGGTTATTGATAGCGTCAAAATTAACAACTAGTTCGTTTCCTTCGGCTCCTGGTACAACCTCACAAATTGCTTCGATCCAAGCTTCGTTTGGTTCAACCCCGAGATCCTCAAGAACAGGGGAATATTCACAAGGGGCTGCGGTAATACCTTGAGGATAAATTTCTTCTGGAGGAGCAAAAAGATGGGCTAATTTGTCGATCAAGGGTTTTGCGAAGGCAGGGAAAGAGAAAGGCTGTGTCTCCTCGTGTGATTTGTGTTCTGCGGATGCTTGGACGGGTGAGGCAAGACTAAAAGCTGTGAGTAAAGCAAGAAAACCGGATGACAGTCTATATTTCCAGTTAGGGTTTTCGAGATGATTAAATGTCATATACGTGTTGTGGCTGGACATTATACAGGAAATTGGGGGATAATGATATTATAGGATATAGACGTGTATCCTAATATAGGTCGGTATGGGAGTTATTATTGTGAGCTTGATGAAAGGCAGTTATGCCTTAATAAAGTGAATTTGATCGTCAAGAAGGAGTCGTCCGTGTTGAGCGAGATCAAATGTAGTCTTGATGATGTCGTAACTATCACTGGCTCGGCCAAAGTGATTAAGTACTTGAGGATAACTGGTTATGAGAACAATTGTGTGACGATTTTTGGGGAGACCAAAACTATATAAGGCGTGAGGAGAGGCGGGTTCTGAAATACAGTGATCAGCTACCCTGGTTGCATAGAAAGGTTCGATATTTGGATTGTTTAGTTGTTTAAGTATTTCCCAATCTGATTGACAGCCGGCTAAGATTTTATATCGTAGTTTAATACCAGGAAGAGTAAGAGAAGGCAGAGCTTGTGCGAGGAGAAGTCCATCTGGATGAGTGAGTTCATGGTATTGCCGGGCAAGAATTTGTTCTTGAGTCCAAGCTGACATATCTTTTATCCAATCTTCCTTATTTATTGGAGGTGCTAGGTTGGTATTTGGAGTTTCGGTGAGTACTTCTTGGAGAGCTTGACCCCACAAAGATATACGATCTGGATGGAAATTACAGGTACTGCCGATACAATTCGGAGGATATGGGCATTTTCCTTCGGGGGGATAACAATTACTCATAGATGGCGTGATTTGAAATTAAATAGACATTATTTATTAGGTTTTGGAGGAGGTAGGGTGGGGGTGGGAGTTGGGCGAGGAGGTGGGGACGGCGGATATGATAAGTTTGATCGGCTTGGTGAATGAGAGCTGGATCTTTTTTTCCATCCATTTTGTAACTGTTCAAATCCAGCTGTACCACCTTCGATGATGCTATTTGCGGTACCACCTAGAAGATTTAGAAATCCTCCAATTACTCCGCCAATTACCACTCGGCCAGAATTACCCATTATTTCGATTAGATTTCTTTGAAGGATTTCGGCTTGTAGTTTTTGCTCGGCAAGTTTAACGGCTTGGCGGGTACCAAACCTGTAGAGATCGGTAATTTGCTGATAAGTTTTAAGATCTTCTGGTGAGAAGAAGGAGAGAGTATCTAGTTGAGCAGCGATGCCTGGTTGTAGTGAGGGGAGAGTAATATTGGCGGCATCGGTTACAATCTTAGCAAGAGGAATGTGATTATTCATGAGGTAAAGAAGGGCATTGGTGGCTTGAGAGTCAAAAAGAATGGCTTGTTGCCGATCTAAAAGCTGGGAAAAACGTTGTTCGGTGATTTGTTCAGATCGTAGGATAGCTAGCATCGATTGGCGCGTATTTTTGTTTTGTGCTCTCATAACAGAGTTTTGGATTCTTTTATTATTAGGAAGATTTTGGGGGAAGATTTTTTCGAAAAATTGTGTGATTTCTGGTCCTGTAGCTCCGGTTATAAGGGCAGTCATTCTATCTTCGGTATTAGTTAGTCCGGTGGTGTGGAGGGCAAGTCGAGTGGCTAGATGAGCTGCCTGAAGATGACTAAGGTTAAAATTCCCTTCTCTTCCGTGAGTCTTTTTATCGATAGAGGTCATGAGAGCTAAGGCAGTGAAAATATCGGCTTTGGGTTCGATACCCAGATCAATGGGTTTAATCCCAAATATGTTACTAACAAATTCTATACCACGATATATATCAATTTTTGAGGGTGGTTCTGAGGGTGGTAGGTTGTCAGAGGGTTTTCTATCTGGTGTGATCATATTGTTTTTAAATAAATGACAATAATAGCTACATTTTACCTTACATGTCAAGAGTTATAGGTTATATTAGTCAACAAAATGGGTGGCGTGATGGAAGACTTGATTAGATGTGTATAATATAGGATATGAATTTTCCTGAACTTGTGAGTTCTTATCGTCGTCCTAGATTAAGCCAGGAATTGTGTGAGTTATCATTTGGTCCATATGTTGGAGTGGATGCTGATGGATTACCAGTAATTCCTTGGGTTAGGGGAATTAACAACTCAACTTTGGTTTTGTTACGTGGTTCGTTGGCGAGGGAGGCAATGAAAGTTTTTCAGACCACTATGAGTTGGAGTGGAAATGATGATTTTACTTTGATTGGTTTGAGAAACAACAGTTTTTCTCCTCGAAATATGCGTGGTTATCAGTCAATAATTGGGAATGATGGTGTTTCGATAATTAAGCAACAGTTGCATGAATGGGGAAAAGATTTTCCAATGATTTATGGTTGGGGTTCAACTATTTTGATCGATGATTGGCCGGGGTTAATTGGCTCACTGTATTATCCTAGTGATATTAATTCACAGACTATATATAGTAATTTTGTGTTGGCAATGCGAAGAGCGGCGAAAGAAGGAAGACGAATTTTGGCGTGTGATCCTGAAAATGTAATGACGAATAAGAGGGAGAAATCGACATTATTTGGAACTGTATTTGAGACGGTTGATCAATATAAAGGTTCGATGAGTTACCCTGTGGGTTTGTTTGCGGAGGGAAAGCGGTTGATGATTGTACCAACAACGGATTGAGATTAACGCAAGTTACCACTTAATGACAGAAGAGGGATCTTGGATCGGGACAAATTTGTCTTGGTCACGGTCTAGGAAGTAGAGAGGGAGATTGTGTTTGAGGGTGTAGTCGGTAAAGAGGACACCTTCGAGGTGGTCATACTCGTGAAGAAAGAGGCGAGCGGGGAAACTGGAGAGAGTTTTGGTAATTTCGACGCCTCGCTCGTCGATCGCCTGGATTTTGATTTTTTTGGGGCGGGGAACGGGCCCATAAAGCCAGGGGATAGAGAGGCAGCCTTCGAGGGTGGGATGGTCGGGAGTACCCCCCAGAGTAGTTTCTTTGCTAGCGTCCAGAATAACTGGATTAAGGTAGACTTTGAGGCGTTTATCGAGGAACGTGACGAAGCCACGGAGGTTAAGACCAATTTGGGGGAAGGAGAGACCGACTCCCTCGGGGTCATGGGCGTATTGGATGGTATCCATCAGATTATGGATATGCGCACGGATCTCTGGCGTAATCTGCTCAATGGGAGCTGATTTGCGCCGCAAAACTTGATGGGGGACAGTCAGGATAGCTTGATTCATGGCGTATATTGTAACAGAATTAAAGGCAGAGATGAGGAAAAACTTTGGTATTTATTAAAATATACAAATTCCGATTTTCCATTTAGAATGGGAGAATGGCTGCGGATGTTATTACACCGGAAGAGGATAGTGAACTTTTTCAGAAAATGAAAGAGCGAGGGGGGTTACCGAATGATGAATTACTAAGGAGAATTGGAGCATTAGCTAGGTTGTTCATGGAGAGGGGAATGGGAAGAAATGAAGCTACAGAAGAGGCGCGAAAGAGAATGGGATTTTAGGGCAAATATTTGTCGATCTTGTCTTTGAGGAGCGCTGAGTAGGTAGCGAGATTGGCTTTGGCTTGGGTCAAAAGCGGAGTGAGCTTACTGAGTTGTTTGTCTTGTTCATAGAGGAGAGCGAGCGCGTAGTAGGGCTCGGCATAATTGGGTTTGAGGTTAATGGCGTCTTGGAACTGTTGTTCGGCCAAATCTAGTTTTCCGAGGCGGGTGTAAATCAAACCGAGATTGTAGGCTAATTTGGGGTCGGTTGGAGCCAGTTGGCGAGCTGCCAAGAGCTCGTCGGCGGCTTGTTGGTGGTAAGCTGGTTCGGTTAGAGTGAGCGAGAGATAGGCTTTGGCACGGGATTTATAGAAATTGAGGTGATGTGGGTTAAGTTTGCGATTGAGCTCAATTTCGCTGAGAGCCAGATCTTTTTGGTTAAGGGAAGCGTAGGTTTCGGCTAAGAGGCTGTGATAGAGATCTGAGCCGGGGCGAAGACTCACAGCTTGAAGTAAATAGGGGAGAGCAGCAGCACCTTGATTAACATCTTGGTATTTTTTGCCCTGGGCGTAAACGTAGTCGGCGTACCACAGGCGAGCCGGGTAGAGGAGGATGATCGTGAACAAGATGATGGCTGGGCCTCCCAGACTGCTTTGCGTCTGGAGTGTCTCCTTTGAGGCATTTCTCATGTCTCTATTGGAGACTTGAAGTGCACATTTCTCAGGCGCTAACGCGCTTGATGTGCTGAATGCGGCTAATAGAGTTATTAGTAGATATACAGGGATAACAGAAAAGCCAAAAAAATTGGTGACGGCGAAACTAACAATGGCGGCACCCAGGACTGGGTAAAGATTACGTAGTTGGTCATCTTGATCGTGCTGAACTTTTTTGGATGAGGGGACGCGAAGGAGGGAGGTATGGAAAATAGCAAAATGAAAATAAAGGTAGGCGGCGAGACCGAGCAAACCAGTGGTGGCGGCAATGTTTAAGTATTCGTTATGAGCTTTGTTGTAGAGGAAATCCCATTCACTGGTAATATTGTGAGCAAGCGGCCGAGTCCAGTAGTAGGTATAGGCAAAGGTTTCGGGACCGGTCCCTAAGATGGGGTGTTGGGCAATCAGCTTGAGCGCTCCAGTCCAGACTATTTTGCGAATGTCGCCGCTTTCGGTGCCGCCGGAGTCGAGAACGGTGCCAGTTCCTATTGATGTGGTGGGAATATTGGTGTCACGGTTGAGACTAAGACGGGGGGAGTAGGGAGTACCGATGGCGAGAGCAATGAGAATGAGTAAAACGGAGAGACGAATGAAGCGAAACTTGATCTTGGTCCAGGAGAATTGGCGAGTAAGCAAGAAAAAATAGACAGGATAAGAGAGAGCAAAAGCGAGAAAACCGGAACGTGACTTGGTAAATAAGAGAGTAACAAAGAAAAGAGAAAAAAGAAGGTAGTAGGGGGTAATTCGGCTCTTGTTGGAGTCAGTTTGGAAAAGATAGAGGGTTAAAAATAGGTGAGGTAACAAATAGGCAGCCAACCAGTTGGGTTGACCGAGAGTACTAAAGACGCGATTTTGGACGTCCTGGATCCAAAAATTTTTATCAATGCCAAAGTGCTCAAGAACCGCATATAGGCTAATGAAAAAAGCTGTAATTACCGATACTTTAATAAGTTTTTGAGTAGATTTATAGTCCAGCCATTTGAGGGCGGCAAAATAGACGATCGTGTAGCAAATGGTAGTCAAAAGCCCTTGGTGAAAGCGGCTGTAGTAACCCCAAAAACTGGTATAGGGGTGAAGGGAGAAGATGGTAGCAAGAGTTTGGGTCAGGAGAATAGCTAAGATACTGAGAGTTATGGCAGAAGGACGGGAAAAGAGAGTCAGGGGGGACTGCTGAGAGCGGTATAGGTGGTAACCCCAGGCTGCGAGAATAATAAGGGTACCAGACAAAAGAAGAATAAATTTGGGAAATTCGAAGAGTTCGGAATTAATGGTAGTGAAAGTGAGGGGGATAAGAATAATGAGAAGGTAGAGGGTAGTGACAATAATCTTTCGCATAGCAAGTAGTATATCAGCTAAAGAACGGAGTGAAGTAAATGATATTTTTTGATGTATTATGAGAGGGTAAAGTGGCGGGAAAATCCAGATGTGTTATCATGTTAGCCATGCTGAATGCGCTGCTGGGTTTATTTTCGACGGATATGGGGATTGATTTGGGAACAGCCAATACTTTGGTGTTTGTAAAAAATAAAGGAATTTTGATTCGGGAGCCCTCATATGTTGCGCGGCACAAAAAAACGGGAGCAGTCCTGGCGATTGGGAGTGAAGCCAAACTAATGGCTGGGAAAACTCCGGAAGCGATTGAGGCGATTAGACCACTAAGAGACGGGGTGATTGCGGACTATGACGGAGCGGAAGCGATGCTTAATTATTACATTAAACAAGTGCACGAACATTCACACTGGATAGCGAAAGTTCCGCGGCCACGGGTGATTATCGGGATTCCATCAGGAGTAACTGAGGTAGAACGCAGGGCCGTGTCAGCGGCGGCAGTGCAGGCAGGGGCGAGAGAGGCATACTTGGTCGAAGAACCGATGGCGGCGGCGATTGGAGCGGGTCTGCCGATCGATGAGCCCAGGGGCCAGATGATAGTCGATATTGGAGGAGGGACGACCGAGATTGCGGTATTGTCACTGGGGGGGATAGTGCTAAATAGGTCCCTAAGAATTGCGGGAGATGAACTAACTGAGGCAATTATCCATTTCGCTAGAGTTAAATATGGGATGTTACTAGGAGAAGCCAGTGCTGAAGAAGTGAAAATTACGGTCGGGAGTGCAATAGCGGGTGAAAAAACCAGTGAACTCCAAGCGGTAGTAAGGGGACGGGATATTGGGAGCGGGTTACCCAAATCAACCAAATTTTCTGGAACCGAAATCAGAGAAGCCTTGGCTCCGACTTTGCAGACCATTGTACGGGGGATTATGGATGTACTCGAAGAGACTCCACCTGAATTGGTTTCGGATATTTTGCAAGGCGGAATTACGATGGCGGGTGGGGGGAGTTTGATTAGGGGGATTGATAAGATGGTTTCGGAAGCAACCAGTATGCCGGTGTGGGTGACAGATGAACCCATGAGTGCAGTAGTTAGAGGGTGTGGGAAGCTACTAACCGATGAACAATTACTCAAGAAGGTGAAGGTGGGGGCAAGACTCAGATATTAATATGAAAACGTTGCAGAAATTGAGAGAGAACAGCCAGCAGTGGGAAAAATATTGGAGACGGGAAGAAGTTATTGAAACGATCCGAAGATTTTTTAAAGATAATGGGTTTCACGAAGTGGAAGTACCGCTACTTTTACCCACCGTGAGTACGGAGCCGTTTTTGGAAGTATTCCGGACTGAACTTACGAATGATCAGGGTAAAAAGTGGCCAGCGTTTTTGCCAAGTAGCCCGGAATTTGCCCTAAAAAAACTCCTGTCGGCGGGCAGCGGAAGCATTTTTACCATCACCAAATCATTCCGTAACGGGGAGGGGAGAAGTAGTCGGCACAACCCCGAGTTTACGATCCTCGAATGGTATACAACACCGGGAGATTATTGGACGGTGGCAGGTCAATTTGAACAATTGATGTTACAGATTAACCGGGGTAAGGATAAATTGAGATACCAAGGAAAAGAGTATTCGCTCAAGACTCCCTGGCAAAGACTAAGTGTAGCGGAGGCGTTTACCAAATATGCGGGAGTAGAAGTTGAGAGCATGCTGGACGAAGCTAAGCTGAAGGAAATCGGGAAACAGAAAGGCTACCTAGTGACAGCAAAAACGACCTGGGAAGAGATTTGGAATCAGATTTTCGCGAATGAGATTGAGCCGAAGCTGGGACAGACTGGACCCACAATTTTGTATGATTATCCGACTGCTCAGGCGGCGCTAGCGAAGAAGGCCAAGGATCCTCGATTTGCCGAGCGATGGGAACTTTATTTGGCGGGGATGGAATTGGGAAATTGTTTTTCGGAGTTGACCGATTACCGGGAGCAGGAGACAAGATGTAAGGCCGATTTGGCCGAGCGAAAAAAACTGGGGAAGACCGAGTATCCAATGGATCGAGAGTTTATCGAGGCTTTGAAACTGGGGATGCCTCCAACGGGAGGGATTGCGGTGGGGGTGGATCGGTTGGTAGCCTTATTTACTGATGTATTGGCTGTTTCCGAGACACTATTTTTTCCGGTAGAAGAATTGTTTGACAAACGGAATACAATTTAGATGTGAATACAAAAGGAGAATTCGGAGTTGGTAATGGGAATGATGCTGGTCTAAACACTGATATTGAGTCAAGAGAAACATGGTGGAGATTTCGGTTAGTTGGAGGGATGGTGGGAGGGGCAATCTGTATTATGACTGCGGTAGCAGAAACTTTCAGTATGTTCGAGTGGGCAAGGACATCGCAGGGCGGAGAGAAGGTAGCGCTAAATTTCGCTAATTTAATCTTGGGATATGTGTCGATAGGGATCGCCTCTCATGCGATTGATCATAAGCCATGGATGGATACATAGTTAATATCCTTTCCGGTGTGCGGAATATTTGACGAGTAGGAGATAATGTCGTTATGACGTTGCTTAAGCCTGATGGGGATCCGCAAAACAAGAGATGGGGTGAAGGGTTGCCTGCTTGGGTTTGGAGCGTGGGAATGTTGTTACTGGTGGGGGCTTCTGTTGATGCCGGAATTCAATTTGCGAGTGGTGAGGTTATGGAGGGGTGGAGGGCGGCACTGGATACGGTAGTAGGAATAGCGGGAGTGGTGTTGGCGGCTTCTGCAGATAGAAGTTCGTAGTAGTCTTGTGGAAAATGTGGTACGGATAGGGCAAGACGGAGATGGAGCTATTTGACTAGGTAGATATAATAACGATGTATGAGTGATCCAATCGAAACAAATGAATTAAGCAAAGGTTGTCCTCCTTATTTTGAGGAGATAGAACAGATTTGCCCAAATGGAGAAACGTGGACTTTAAAGGATGTGTTTGAATGGGTTTTGGGTCTATTTGGAGTAAAAGAAGTGGCGGACGAAGAAGATTAGGCGAAGTGCGGAGTATAATTCACAAGTATGACGCAGATTAAAGCTAACCAACTGAAGCGGGATATGTTTGTGCTGTACAAGAACGCGCCGCACATGGTGCTTAAGTGCGAGTTTTATTTTCCTGGCAAGGGAAGCGCGTTTGCTAGAACACGGCTCAAGAATGTCAAAACAGGCAATGTGTATGATTACACCTACAAATCGAGCGAGAGCGTGGAAGTAGTCGAGGTTGAGACCACGGAATTACAATACTTGTACCAGGATGGAACGACTTATCATTTTATGAATCCGCAGACGTTTGAACAGCACGAAGTGGCGGAGTGGGTATTTGACGGGAAGGAGAAATTTTTACTTCCGGAAGCGAAAATGTTCTTTCACTCTTACGAAGGGGAGATTATTGGAGTGAGATTCCCGCCCAAGGTGACGGTGAAAGTGATAGAGGCGGCGAGTGCGGTCGCCGGAAACAGTGTCAACGCGCCGAAAAAGACAGTAAAAATAGAGAATGGGGTCGAGGTATTGGTGCCGCTATTTGTGAAACAGGGAGAGACGATTATTGTGGATACCACTACCGGTGAGTATGTGAGTCGAGCTTAGCGTTCGGCAGTAATGGTCAACCAGATATCAGAGGTAGAATCACATTTAGTCGGCTGAGCTTGAAGTTTGAGGTAGGTGAGGCCGGTTACTTTAATGAGTTCGCCGCTTCCTGATATTTCACGTTGAGAGAGGATTTCTTCGCCGTTACTTTTCCAGGCTGTAATGGCGGCCTTGTAGCCATCCTTGAGAGAGTAGCGGAGGGTTAGAGGGCCTGTTATATCTTTGACTTCGGTTGTGTAGGATTTACATTCGTTAGTTTTGATCAGAGTCAAAAGCAAATGGGAAGTAGTCGTAGTAGTGGTTGTAGTTTTTACAGTAGTTTGGCCTTTGACTAAACCACCTTTGGTGGTGGGAAGAGTCGAGGGGGTGGGAGCAACTGAGGCTGAAGCCGAAGGAGTAGGAGAGGAAGTCACAAAACCAGCGGGAGTCGGGGTGGGAGTAACTGGAGCAAGGTAGCGAGAAACGAGGTTAGCGGCGCCACGGAAACCCGCGTAGCCAACCAAGCCGAGAACGATAATAATGAAGAGACCAGTTATAAATTGTTTCATGGCCTATATTATACGCCACGAAGTCAAATTATCGGATCGCTGATCTTGGTTCGGAGTACTTTGCACAAAAAACCACCCATAAATTTCTGGTGAAATTTTGGATTACGTGCTCGGCTACCCGCCTGCGCAAGTTTTTTTGGTAGCAAAATACCCCTGCACCAAGTTGTTAGTTTTCAGTTGATTTACATTAAGTAATCTGACATAGTGAAGATATGCAGAGTTTTTGGCAAAAGAACTGGAAAAGTTTGGTGATTTTGGGAGGGTTATTGGCTTCGTTACCATTGACAGTGCCGCTGGCTCAAAAAGCCTGGAAAGTCATGACCGGAGCCAGTTATCAGGCGGCAGCAATTGTGGTAGATGTATCACAGGCTGGAGCACCGGTGAATCGAATTTGGGACGGGGTGGCTCAGGGGTTTGAGAAGTTGCCAGATCAGGATTTTCGCTTAAGCCCAGTGGCCGGACTACTTAAGGGTGTCAATGTGCGTTATGTCCGAATTGATCATGTTTACGACGGTTATGACGTAGTATCACGAGCGGATGGAGGGTTAATGTATGACTGGAGTAAGTTGGACGCTTTGGTAGGTGATATTCTTTCGGCGGGAGCAATCCCATTTTTCTCAATTTCCTATATGCCAAGTGCGATTAGCAAGAGTGATATTTTGGACGAACCCACTGATTGGGGAGAGTGGGGAGCAGTGGTTTCCGCCTTGGTTGGGCATTACTCCCGGGATTATCGAGGGGGTCTCTCGAATGTGATTTATGAAGTGTGGAATGAGCCAGACTTGTTTGGAGGATGGAAGATGAACAGGGGGAAGAACTACACCACCTTGTACTCGGTGGCTTCCCGAGCCGCCAATGGAGTAAACAGCGCCAAAACATTCAAGATCGGAGGACCAGCCACGACAGGGTTTTATACGGCGTGGGTGAATGGGTTTTATGAAAAATTGGATAGTAGTGTCCGAATCGATTTCTTTTCGTGGCATCGGTATAGCGCGAGCGTGGATGATTTTGTCAAAGATGCTGAGACAGCCAAAAAATTAATGGAGCGGCAAATTGCCCGGTCCCAATATTTGTATATTACCGAGTGGGGAGTTAACCCGGAGAGAGGGAGTGCGTATGATGGCAGGTGGGCGGCCGCGCATTATTTGGCGGTGAATACGGCACTTTCTAAAACGGCGATTGATCTAGCTTTGGCTTTTGAAGTTTTGGATGGAGCACCCGGAGATGAACAGTACCACGGGGGGTGGGGGATGCTGACGAACCCTAAGTATGGAGCGGTGGCCAAGAAACCGCGGTTTGCTGCATGGGAAATGATTACCAAACTGACAGGTAACCAGTTGCCCTTGGTTGGAGAGGGGAGTTATGTGAGTGCTTTGGCGGCCAAAGACCCAGCAGGGGTGGCCAGAGTACTTTTGGTAAATTACGATGAGCGAGGTCAGCATACCGAACTAGTACCGGTCACCGTGACGGGACTGATGGAGGGGACATATGCGGTTACCGAAAAGTATTTGTCGGGAAGAAGTTTGACTACAGATGTGGTTCCGATATCGGGGAATATCCGCAGGGAGGTTTCCCTCTCGGCAAGCGAAGCGGTACTTTTGACTTACGTGAAGCAATAATTAGCGACCTAGGTTATACTTACGGGCATGCAAGTTTCATCACAGGATAGTGAATTGGCTAGGGTATTGCTTGCGCATTCGCTCAAGATTAAACCCAAGGAGAAAGTTTTGATCAGTGTGGCGGAATTGGGTCTGCCTCTCGGGAAAGCAGTTTACCAAGAAACGCTGAAGTTGGGAGCGTACCCATTATTGGATGTAAACGTCAACGGGATGGAATATCCATATTATCAGTTAGCGAATCAATGGCAACTTAGTTATGTGCCAAGCAAGGTGGTTAAAGCCAAAATCGAGTGGGCAGACGCGTTTGTGCGAATTGTGGCTGAGGATAATTTGCGGGAATTAGCACAAATTGATTCACAAAAAATTGCTGACAGATCCAAGTTAGTGCGGCCCCTGTGGGATCCAGTGATCGATAGCGACCGCTGGGTATTGACTTGGTACCCGACCAGTGCCATGGCGCAGGAGGCTGGAGTGAGTACGGACTGGCTACGGGAGTTTTATTTTGGGGCTTGCTTGGTGGATTACGCCCAAATGGGACGCAAGTTGAAAAGTTTGGAAAAGTTGATGGATCGGGGTAAGCTCGTTCATATTGTGGGACAGATGACTGATTTGCGCGTGCAGATCGGGGGGAGATTGGCTCAGGCTTGTGCGGGAGAGCGGAATATTCCCGACGGAGAGTGCTTTTTGGCACCGGTTACCGATGGAATCGAGGGGGAAATCTATTTTGAGTTCCCGACTCTGGCGTTTGGGCACGAAGTGGCGGGGATTCATTTGGAATTTTCCCAAGGGAAGGTAGTCAAAGCCCAAGCTGAGCGAGGAAATGAAGCTTTGCAAAAAATGTTAGCGACAGATTCGGGAGCGAGGTATACGGGAGAGCTGGCGATTGGAACCAACTATCAGATAACTCAAGGGATGCTTAACACTTTGTTCGACGAGAAAATCGGAGGAACAATTCATTTGGCACTAGGCAGAGCGTACAAAGAAAAACGGGGAGGAGGAGAAAATAAGAGCGCGATCCATTGGGATTTAGTCAAAGATATGCGGCTAGCTGGGTCGACCCTAACAATTGATGGCAAGATTATTTTGCGAGAGGGGAAGTTGTTGGTTTGAGGGAGATCATAAGAGCGGATGGGTCGCATGACCAATGTGGGAGCGTAGTTTTCTATACCGAAAACTATTTTTGATAAAATGGTGAGATATGAAAAATGCCTTGATACTTCATGGGACGGATTTTGATAAGGAGAAGAAACAACACTTCAATAATTGGTTTCCTTGGTTGAAGAAAAAACTGGAAGAATTGGGTTATAAGGTATGGTTGCCGGAACTGCCTGAGGCATGGCACCCAGGACTGGAAAGATATTGGAATTTTCTTCGCGGATTTGAGTTTAACGAAGAAACTATATTGATCGGTCATAGCTCTGGAGGTTCAATGGTTTTTGGAGTTCTTCACAAGCTTCCCCCCGAAAAAAAGATTAATCTAGCTATTTCAGTGGCTGGTTTTTACAGAGATGAAGATTGGGGTTGTAGTGAACTTTTTTCTGAGCCATACGATTGGCCAAAAATTAAACAACAAGCAAAGAAGATTAGCATAATCTGGTCACCAGATGATCCCTATATTTCTAAGGAGCAGACCGATTATTTGTGTAGTCAGCTGAACATTAATCCGCTAATTTTTCCAAACAAGAAACATTTTAATCTGGAAGCTGGTCAAGAATTCAAACAATTCCCCGAACTAGTGGAGATAATCAAAAAATCCTAGTTAATTTGATATAATGTTCTTGTGAAGAGCGTAGAGGTTCCCATGGAGTTTAGGTGTGGTAGTGATAGAAGGACGGTGTTTTTGGATAGAGTAGGGATGGACAACATTGAGTCTTTTCAGGTTGTGCAGTTGACGGAAGATTTAGATGAACCTTATCATACAAATACGAGTGGTTTAGTATTGTGCTTTGTAGTAGAGGGATGGATGGAAGCTCATTGCGCGGGGCAGGACTATAGAATTGAGGAAGGTGGGGGAATTGTATTTGAACCGGGGGAAAGACACAGAATTAATAAAGGCAAAGGTTGGATGTTATCACTTTCTACAAAGAATTATGAAAAATCTTTGGGAACTCAGTGGGAAGAAAAATAAATTGAGTGAACTTGACGAATTTGTTAGAAAATATAAACATCAAATTGATCGGGGGATTAAAGAGGAACTAGAGAAGAGGTTGGCGGAGGTTACGGATATTTCACCTCAACTGGTTTCGGTAGTATTAGCGATGAGCGAACTTGCGGCCGGGGGGAAGCGGATGCGAGGACTATTAACGATATTGGGATATGAGTTAGCGGGGGGGAAAGACGAAAAAGAGAGCATGGCGTCTTTTGAGAGGGGATTGGAATTATTGGATTTAACAATTGATGACCCCAAAAATAAAAAAGCTGAAGTAAGATTAAACGCCGACGTAGTTCAATAATCATTAACAAATTAATTTTATGGAAAAAGAAATGCAAGTAGAAAATGAAAAAAAAGTAGAAGCCGCGGAAACAAAAAAAGTTTTTTTTAAAAAAGAGTATCTTTTGCCTCTGTCTATTTTCGTTTCGGCAGTGATTGTTGGAGGGGCTTTAATTTACACTTCTCAACCAGACAAGGGCAAATCAGCCGAGCTTTTGGCGCAAAACAGCCAAGGACAGAATGTTCAGGGAGTTACCATTGACGAAAATTCTATTATTCCGCAAGAAGGCATAGAGCTTCCGATTACTTGGGCGGATTTGGGCGCGCAAATGGTTGAAAAGGGGGTGATAAACGGATCTCAGTTTGAATCGCTTTATACGCAAAGAGGAGGTATGGATGAGGAGATGAAAAAAATTCTTTATGGCCAAGATAACGGAAAAATCAAGATGACTCCTCAAAACTCCGGATTCCTGCTCAATGTGCTTTGGGCGCTGGGTCTGGGCAATAAAAAC